>Ga0209323_10000023_pt1 | contig 98631 bp, 94 predicted proteins | sample Rifsed19ft2_FD_184014 | JGI IMG/M metagenome (GOLD analysis project Ga0209323, IMG submission 184014) | Soil microbial communities from Rifle, Colorado, USA - sediment 19ft 2 (version 2) | ecosystem: Environmental > Terrestrial > Deep subsurface > Rock core/Sediment | place: Rifle, Colorado...
CAGGGTGACAGCATTGCTGTCATTTAATATTTGTAATCTGAAAATCAGGGTATGCTGCTGCCGTATGCTCGGAATAGTCAAGCCCCTGATACTCCTCTTCCTCTGTAACTCTCAAACCAATTGCCTTTTTAATGAACATAAAGATTCCGTAGGAAACAAAAAATGCCCACACAAACGCAATAACACTGCCGAGAATCTGGATGCCAATATTGTGCAGGTTAAACATCTCTCCTGTCTTGAACATTCCGAGTGCTACAGTCCCCCATACACCACAGACCCCATGGACAGATACAGCACCGACAGGGTCGTCTATCTTCAGCCTGTCAAACTGAATAACTGAAAAGACCACAATTATCCCTGCAACAATCCCTGTCACAACTGCCCATACAGGCTCTACATCGGCGCAACCCGCAGTAATTGCAACAAGACCGGATAGGGCGCCGTTAAGGGTCATTCCGACATCAGGCTTGCCAAATCTAAACCATGCTGTAATCATCCCTGACACAGCCGCCGCAGAGCCTGAAAGGGTTGTGTTTATCATAATATTTGCAATCTTGCTTCCTCCCTCCAATGTATTACCGGCATTGAATCCATACCATCCAAACCATAAAATCAACGTGCCAAGTGCTGCAAGGGGGAGATTATGTCCAAGAATTGGATTTATGGTCCCGTCTCTCCTGAACTTCCCCATACGGGGGCCAAGAACCATTGTCCCTGCCAGCCCTGCCCATCCGCCGATGGCGTGAATAACTGTTGAGCCTGCAAAATCCTTAAAGCCAAGATTCTCAAGCCATCCCCCGCCGTGATAGAAGCTGCCCCAGACCCAGCTGCCGAATATCGGATAAATAAATGCAGACATAAACACAGTAAACATGAGCGAGGCAAAGAATCTCGTCCTCTCTGCCATTGCACCCGATACAATAGCAGCAGTAGAAGATACAAACACAAGCTGATACATCCAGAAGGCAAATAACCAAGGGTCGCGGGAATCAGCATAATCGTGGAGGAAAAAACCATCAGTTCCAAAGAGTCCATTTGATGTCCCGAACATAATCCCAAAGCCTATTACCCAGAAGGCAATGGAGCTCACTGCAAAATCCATCATATTTTTCATGATGGCATTGACAGCGTTCTTTGCCTTTGTAAAGCCAATCTCCACCATGATGAACCCTGCCTTCATAAAAAAGACAAGGACTGTGGCAATACATATCCAGACAATATCAAGATTGGTCTGGACATCCTCCGATGTAATAATCCTTTCTGCAGAAACATCATTAATAAAAATAAACGAGAAAATAAGAACATTTAAAATTATCTTCATAATGGAAATATAGATTAGCAAGAGGTATGCCATTTAAGAAAACCTTATTAGAATAAGGGATTATTTAAAAATGGATATGATTTTGTGCTTAAGATTTAGGCAGGAGAAAAATTTATGCTTCAATTTCAGGCAGAAAAAAGATTAATCCAAAAAATGCATTCAAGCCTGTTCTTATCAATGCGCCCGGGGGGATTTGAACCCCCGACCTGCAGATCCGGAGTCTGCCACTCTAATCCGCTGAGCTACGGGCGCCTGTAGGCTATACAGAGATTATCAAAAAGGTTATAAAAAGTCTAATAAATGATATGGCTTATAAGGACATAACTAAAATTAATCCCATTGCAGCATTAAGATATTATCCCTATTCAATTCCACTCTGGTCCCAAACTCTTTACCTTCTCTATTTAAGGTATCTCTGAGCCATAATGAATCTGCCCTTGATGCACGATTAACCTTAAACTGTTTAATCTGCATTGGTGTCATTTGTAAATGAACAAGCTTTCCAGTTGATAGGTCCATACTTACAAAATACATCAATGTCAAATCATCTCTGAAATCTTCATAACTTCCGATACCTTCATAATCATTTATAAAATCGCCACACCCGTAGATAATAGGCTTGTCTTTATAGACTTCTATCCCCTTTACATGGTGAGATGAATGCCCATGAATGATGTCAACGGCTGCATCATCAATAAGCATATGGGCAAATTCTATTTGTTCCGGAGGAATATGAAAACCCCAATTGCCTCCCCAATGAATGGATGCAACAACAATATCTCCCTCTTTCTTAACTTTCCAAATTTTTTTCTTAATCTGACGGACTGTTTTATCTGATAAATCCTTTAACAGATTTACACCCGCCTTGTCTTTTAAAGCCGCCCAGTTAAAGGGTATTCCGCTTGTCTCCGCTCCGTATGAGAACACAATTACCCTTCCCTTTCCCTCAACCTCAATAACTGCCGGTATTTCCGCCTCTATAAGATTCTCTCCTGCCCCGCCACTTTTTATATTGGCTTTTTTCAATGTCTCCAATGTCTCTGTGAGTCCGGAATATTCCCAATCAAGAACATGGTTATTTGCAAGAGAACAATAATCTATCTTAGCAGCTTTTATGGTGGGTATATTTTCCGGGTGCATCCTGTAATGAATTTCTTTACTCTCCCAAAAATCATTGCTCTTTGTTACGCTTGTCTCTAAATTGATTATTCTCACATCCGGTGCAACTCTCTCTAATTCTTTGATGGCATCTCCCCATATGTAAGAAAAGCTGACAGGTTTTTGAATCTGGCCATTTGCCTTCTCGGCAATTTCTACATATCCTCTGGCACTTTTCATGTATGGCTCATGGATAAGAGGGTCACCGGGATGGGGTAATACTTGGTCTATCCCCCTTCCTGTCATTACATCACCACACATGAATATTGTTATAGGATTGAAAACTTTTGATAGTTTATCCGCAGCTTTTTTTCCTGTGTCTTTCACAAGATGTGCCCATTTGTTTCTCTTTGCTACATCTTCACCGGATGACAGTTTCACCGATAAACAAAAAATAAAAAATACGGTGATACTGTAAAGAATTACTTTACCTCGCATGGTAAGAAAATAAACCACAGAACTTTTTATCTCTATGGTGAATTATTTTTTCTATATGTAATATACACCACTTTGGTAAACTTTGGGAAAACAAATTCTAACCCCTATAACTGCCTTAAGGCTATGATATAATTTAGATTAATGCCTTACAAAATTCTTGCGGATATAACTGTTCTTATTCATTTCTCATGGATATTATTTCTTATTCTTGGTGCATTTTGGGGAGCAAAAAATAAAGGAGTAAAAATTTTTCATATCTCAGGGCTTGTCTTCGCCTTTGTTATTCAGATATTCAATTGGTATTGTCCTCTGACCCACTTTGAGGTCTGGCTGAGGTCAAAACACAACCCCGCCCTCACCTATACAGGCTCTTTCATTATTCACTATGTAGAGGCAATAGTCTATATTGAACTTCCCCGATATTTAATTTTTATACTTACTGTTTTTATATGTGGATTTAATGCATGGTTTTATCTCAAAAAGAATCAAATTAAATCCTATTAAAGAAGAGAGGTAATACCGCTGAGCAACAGCACGAGTAATCCTGCACAAAAATTCACTTTGACTAAATTCAGGGATAATTTCTGCAAAGATATTTTTTCGGTAATAGATTCTGTTTTTACAATCTTAGAAGATAATACTAAACCTCTATAAAAATGGACAATAACCATTCCTAAAACTAAAATATGCTTCAAGACCAAAACCAAGGTCCAACTGTTTATAAAATTTCCAATTCCTGAAAATTGCTTATTAAACCCCGTCAATACAAGGCCGGTGATAATCAGGAAAACAATACTATAGTTTGCCAAGGGAGTAAATCTCTTGGAAATTTCTCCCATTAATTTGCCTGACTCTGCACCTAAAACTTGCTTGGTTGATGGTATTGCAATAAAAAGTATAAAAGTAATTCCTCCAATCCATATAACTGTTGCAATAAGATGCAGCCAATAAGAAACCACTAATATTATCTCTCTCATTTGACCTCCACACGGTTTTTTAGTTACCCCTCACCCCGTCCCTCTCCCGCATGGGGAGAGGAAATAAAAGGTGACCGGCGGTATGATAGAAAATACGCAAGTTTACTATTTTGTTTTTACGGTTGGAATACAACCACAGCCACAGGAGGTCTCTGCCTTTCTCTTGACTTGAGGTTTCTTTGCTTTAGACTGCCCTTTAGCTCCTTTTGTACTTTTTACCATTGTTATCACCTCCTTTCTATATTAGTTAATGCTAATTAACTTATATAATTGACCAAATTTTTTTCTTATCTGGTTTTTGAGCTTTGTATTCTTTTCATGATTACCTGTCTATCTAAACAACCGCAGGTGCAGATACGATTAAGTCTTTGTCTGCATTTTTCAAGGACATCCTTATTCAAAGAATAATAAATCCAGTATCCTTGCCTTTCATCGTCCACAAGCCCAGCACCCTTAAGCACCCGCAGGTGTTGTGATACCGCTGATTGTGTTATTTCTAGAATCTCAGCCAAGGCATTAACACTCATGGCTTCCTTTTTAAGAAGCTCAACAATCTCTATCCTCTTATCTACCGAAAGGATTTTAAATAGCTCAGCAGTTTTTTTCATAGTATATTTATTTTATTAAGTGTATTTATCTCATTAAGTATATTAGTATGAACTAATATACTCCGTCACAAATAGATTGTCAAATATTTTTTAAAACTTTGAATAGTTCAGTTAATTTTAAATCCTCTTATGTGGGTCAAAGGCATCTCTTAATCCATCACCGAGGAAGTTGAAGCATAGCATAGTGATAAGTATTGTAACAGCAGGAAACACCGTAAGGTGGGGGTAAAATTTTATAGTACCCCATCCATCGTTTGCCAGTGTTCCCCAGCTTGCAAAGGGTGGAGCAAGCCCAAGACCGATAAAGCTCAATGTTGATTCAGCTAAGATAGCGGCGGCACATCTGAATGTAAGTGTTACGACAAGAATGCCGAGAGTATTTGGCAATATATGGATAAAAAGTATTCTATCGTGATTAGCACCAAGAGCCTTAACAGACTCAATAAAATGCATCTCTTTAAGCCTTAGCACCTCACCTCTTATAAGCCTCGCTATGGTAACCCAGCTTACAAGGCTCAGGGCAAGAAATATGCTTATCCATCCTCTTCCCGCCATTATGGTTATTAAAATTATAAGAAGCAGGTCAGGAAGGGAGTAAACCACATCTATAATTCTCATCATAATATTGTCAATCCTTCCGCCGATGTATCCCGATACTGCACCGTAAATTGTCCCTATAATTAGTGCAGCAAATGCAGTGAACATACCAACAGAGATTGACATCCTCGCCCCATAAAGTATGCGGGAAAAGAGGTCTCTCCCAAGCCTGTCAGTCCCCATTATATGTTTAATACTTGGGCTTTGTAATAATTCACCTGGATTCTGCAAATCGTAAGGATATGGTACAATCCATGGCGCAAAGATGGCAGAGAGAGAAACAAATATTAAAAATATGCCACTAAAAATTGATAGTTTACTCATTTGAAAATCATTTTTTGCCACAGATTTTCACAGACTAAAATACATATTAAACAATCTTTTTATATTCTTCGTCTTTAGTCCGTGTAAGTCTGTGGCTAAATTTCTATGTATCAATCTTCACCCTCGGGTCTAAAAATGTATAGAGAATATCTACGGCTATATTTGCCAATACTATTATTACTGTGTAAATCAGTGTCACCCCCATAATCAGTGGATAATCCCTATTGGTTACAGCAGTTACAAAAAATCTTCCCATCCCCGGAATAGAGAATATGTATTCAACTATGAAAGAGCCTGTTACAAGTGCAGCGGTCAGTGGAGCAAGAATAGTTACAACAGGCATAATGGAATTTTTGAGGACATGCTTTAAGACTATACTTCTGTATTTCAACCCCTTTGCCCTCGCAGTTCTTATATAGTCCTTATTCATTACGTCAATTACACCTGAACGGGTAAGTCTTGCAATATATGCCGCCGGTGCAAATCCGAGTGTAATGGAAGGGAGTATCATATATCTCCACCCCTCCCATAGTGCAGGGGGAAGAACTTTATAAAAATGGCTGAATAGAAGACTCAATATGATACCAAGAATAAAATTTGGAAGCGATATGCCTGTGGTGGCAAACAGGATGGTCAGCCTGTCCCATATTGTATCTGATTTGATTCCTGCAATAACACCTGTGCCTATGCCAATTATTATAGATATAAAAAGTGCAAGGACTCCAAGCTGGATTGAGACGGGGAAGGTATCCTTTATAATATCCCTCACATCCCTCCCAAGATATTTATAGGATGGACCAAGGTCACCCTTAATTAATCCATAAATATACAGAAAATACTGTTTATGAACCGGCTTATCCAGATGATACTTTGCCTCCACATTCGCCTTTATCTCAGGAGGCAGTTTTTTTTCCCTGTCAAATGGTCCACCGGGGACAATGTGCATAATGGCAAATGTCAGTGTCGCCACTGTCAACAAAACAGGTATTCCCCACAAAAATCTTTTAAATATAAAAAGAAGCATATTATTGGTAAATATTATACCTGCTTTAAGTTACAATACCAATAAGGCTTTTTAGAAATTAAAAAAATTATCTCTTGACAATATAATGATACCGTATGTAGTATTATTATATGCTCGGAAGGAAAACAAGAATCGTTTTAGATACGAATGTGCTTTATGCGGGCCTTTATTCATCAAAGGGAGCTTCTTACAGGGTGTTACAAGCAATAGAGGAAGGAAAAATTAGAATTGTTATATCAACCACTTTACTATTTGAATATGAAGACATCCTCAAGCGGAATCAGGCGGTCTTAGACTTATCAAATCATGAAATCGAAAAGATACTGGATTACTTCTGCATGCGAAGCGAACATCAAAAGATATATTTCCTGTGGCGTCCCATGCTGCCTGACCCTAAAGATGATCATTTGCTGGAATTAGCCATTGCGTCAGGGACAAAGCTTATTGTAACTTACAATACAAAGGACTTCAAAGGAGCAGAAACCTTTGGCGTAAAACCAATAACCCCCAAAAAATTAACGGAGGAAATATTATGAGTGCTTTAAGTTTACGATTGCCAGAATCAATTCATCGGCATATCAGAGAAATTGCGAAAAAGGAAGGAGTATCTATCAATCAGCTTATTTCATCGGCAGTATCAGAGAAAATTTCCGCCTTGATGACGGAAGACTATTTAAAGACCAGAGCCAAAAGAGCAAAAAAAGAGGATTTCAGAAAAATTTTAGCTAAGGTTCCAAGCCGAAAGCCGCTGCCATGCGATGAACTATAGTTTTGCGTCAATAAATCGCTCCGCTTGAGTTATTATGCCGAATCATTTCTTACCAATCAATAACTTTTATAATAAAAATTGTAGGTAAAATTTTTCGACTTTCAGGTGTTAGAGTTACTTTAATTATTAAGATCCCTCAATCCTTATCTTTTTAAGATAGAGCAGTTCCATTGCATCAAGTCTTAACCCTTTCACATAGGGCTTAATCAAAACATTCTGGGCAGTAAAAAAGAGTGGTATTATTGCAATATCTTCCTCAAGTAAAATTTTCTGTGCCTCATCATACATAGTTATTCTTTTTTCCCTATCCCCCTCCCCTCTCGCCATATTTATTAATTCGTCATATCTCCTGTTTGACCAGCCTGTATTATTGTTCCCGCTCTCTGTTGTAAAGAGTGTCATAAAATTATCAGGGTCGGGGTAATCTGCACCCCAGCCAAGTCTGAAGATTGCAGGTGTATCTGTCTTTAGCCTCTTTAAAAATACCTTCCACTCCTGATTGTCAAGTTTCACTTCTACATTGAGATTTTTTTTCCACTGGGATTGGACATTCTCTGCTATAAGGCTGTTTACAGGGTCTGTATTGAATATTAGTGTAATAGGCAGCAGCCCTTTACCATCAGGATAACCTGCTTCTGAAAGAATTTTACTTACCTCTATAAGATTAAATTTAAGACCGATGTCAGGATTATGTGCAAGCATACCATTTGGTATCCATGAATCTGTAGGTATCTCACCACCATTTAAAATGCGTGGTAATTCTTTCTTATTAATAGCCATAGCAAATGCCCTTCTTACCCTTATATCATCAAAGGGCTTTTTATGAACATTGAACCCATAATAATATCCCCTAAGCAAGGGTATATTTTTGTATTCAAATTTCTCCCTGTATGATGGTATGGCTTCAGGCGGAAGGCTCACAATATCTAAATCCCCTGTCTCATAAAGTGTAAGAGCAGTATTCCTCTCATTAATAACAAACATCTTAATCGTATTTATTTCCGGTTTGCCGCTATAGTATTTTTCATTTGCCTTTAGAATCAATTGATACTCATGTCTCCATTTAGTCAGTCTAAATGGCCCGTTGGTTATTATATTTTCAGGCTCTGTCCATCTGTCTCCATACCTTTCTATAATATCCCTTCTCTGAGGAAAAGTTACCATGAAGGTCGTAATACTGGGGAAATAGACTATTGGTCTCTTAAGTTTAATCTCAAGAATATCAGATGAGAGGGCTTTTACACCTACCAAATCAGAATCTTTAATCTTTCCAGAATTATATTCGTATGCATTGAGTATATCGTATAAAAAATATGCATATTCAGCAGCCGTTGCAGGGTTCAGGAGCCTCTTCCATGAATACTCAAAATCATAAGCAGTTACAGGTTTACCATCTGTCCAGAAGACATCTTTTCTGAGATAAAATTTATATATCTTCCCATCCCCTGATACATCCCATTTTGAGGCAATGGCAGGTTTTGGATTTAATTTTTTATCAAACTCTGCAAGCCCCTCCATTATATTTGCAATCACATTAAAGGACACTCCGTCAGTGGCAAGCGACCAATCAAGTGTAGGAGGCTCAGTGGGGATGCTCATTCTAAAGATATGACTGCTATTGTCTGTCTTTGAGATAGTGCAGGAAATAAAAATTAAAATAAAGAAAGCTGTGATACAAATCCTTATTTTCATAATTCATTAAAACAGTCCTTCTTATGGCTTTTGAAAATCTGGTTTTTGAATATACTAAAAAAATATACTAAATTATATACTAAATTCCTTGACATTACTCAACTTATATGTTCTTATATATAAAACTTTTTAAAATAGTCCCGTGAGACTAAAAAGGGAAGAAATGAACTATAATCAAAAAAATAGAACATTTAGAAACCTCCTCGCCATTTAATGGCAGGAGGTTTTTTTTTGCTTAATTCTTTATGAATACAAGAGTAATGAATGCTGATGAGGTAAACAGGGCTATTACCAGAATTGCACATGAGGTTCTGGAAAAAAATAAAGGTGCCCATGACCTCGTAATTGTTGGCATAAGAACGAGAGGAGTATTTATTGCCGATAGGCTGGCAGCAAAGATTAAAGAGATTGAAGGAGAGGCAATCCCTGTCGGGATTATTGATATAACTCTTTACAGGGATGATATAAAGTCAAGTCCATCAAAACACATAGTAAAAAAGACAGAGATACCATTTTCTATAACGGATAAAAAAGTAATACTTGTTGACGATGTCCTTTATACAGGGAGAAGCATCAGGGCAGCCATTGACGGGCTAATAGATTTTGGGAGACCTGCAAATATACAATTGGCAGTCCTTATAGACAGGGGACATAGAGAACTGCCAATAAGGGCAGATTTTGTCGGAAAGAATATCCCTACATCCCATGATGAGTCAGTAAAGGTTATGCTGAAAGAAGAGGATGGAGTAGATAAAGTAACAGTGATTAGTGACCAGTAAATAGTGAATAGATTAAATTTGAGATGATAAATAAATTAAAGAGTAAAGACTTGCTGGGAACTAAAGATTTATCGCCTGAGGAGATACTCCTTATTCTTAATACTGCCGAGTCTATGAAGGAGATTTCATCGCGGGATATTAAAAAGGTCCCTGCCTTAAGGGGAAAGACTATAATAAACCTCTTTTACGAGTCAAGCACCCGCACACGAACATCCTTTGAGATTGCTGGAAAAAGATTAAGTGCTGATGTAGTAAATATCTCTGTCTCTACAAGCAGTGTGGCTAAAGGGGAGACTTTAAGGGATACTGCAAAAAATCTTGAGGCAATGAATCCAGATGCAGTGGTTATAAGGCATTCATCCTCCGGGGCATCTGAATATATCGCAAAAATCTTAAGATGCCCTGTCATAAATGCAGGAGACGGGGCACATGAGCATCCCACACAGGCACTCCTTGATTTATTTACAATCAGAGAGAAAAAGAAAGAACTGAAAGGATTAAAGGTCAGTATAATCGGTGATATAGCCCATAGCCGTGTTGCAAGGTCAAATATATATGCTATGAATAAAATGGGAATGGATGTAACTGTTTCAGGACCTTCAACACTAATACCTGTAGATATTGAGAAAATAGGGGTTAAGGTAGTAAATGATGTTGTGAAGGCAATAGAAGGGGCAGATGTAATTATAATGTTAAGGATTCAACTTGAAAGACAGGAAAAAGGGTTATTCCCTTCAATCAGGGAATATTCAAGACTGTTTGGACTCAATACTGAAAAATTAAAGAATGCAAAGGAAGATGTAATTATAATGCACCCCGGACCTATGAATAGGGGTGTAGAAATTTCTGCTGATGTGGCTGATGGACAATACTCACTCATACTTGATCAGGTGACAAACGGCGTGGCAGTAAGAATGGCTGTCCTTCATCTTTTGACAGGTGGGGCATGATTAAAAATTCCAAAATACTTATTAAAAATGGCAGGGTTATTGACCCTGCAAATAAGATTGATACTGTACTTGATATCCTCATTGAAAATGGAAAAATAATTGAGATAGGGAACTTACTCTCTATTAACAAATCCGAAATCCAAAATCCGAAATCCGAAATTGAAATCATAGATGCCTCTGGTAAGATTGTAGTCCCCGGGCTTATTGATATGCATGTCCACCTAAGAGAACCGGGTTATGAGTACAAGGAGACTATAAAGACAGGGACTGAGGCGGCTCTGGCAGGCGGTTTTACATCAATCGCATGTATGCCGAATACAAAACCTGTGAATGATAACCAGTCAGTTACAGATTTTATATTGGACAAGACAAGAAAAGAGGGTGTTGTAAATGTATATCCTGTTGGTGCTATCTCAAAGGGGCTTAAAGGTGAGGAGCTATCAGAGATTGGAGAATTAAAGTCAGCAGGTGTCGTTGCTATAACTGATGATGGAAAACCTGTGATGAACAGTGAATTGATGAGGAGGGGAATGGAGTATGCATCAATGTTTGATATCCCTGTAATATCTCACTGTGAGGATTTACACCTTTCCGAGGGGGGTGTAATGAATGAAGGATTTGTCTCTACAGAATTGGGACTCAAAGGGATACCAAATGCTGCAGAGGATGTAATGACTGCAAGGGATATTGCCCTGTCAGAATTGACAGGTGCAAGACTTCATATTGCCCATGTAAGCACAAGAGGTGCAGTAAATTTAATAAGGGATGCAAAAAATAGAGGTGTAAAAGTTACATGCGAAACAGCACCTCATTATTTTACTCTTACAGAAAAAATGGTAGATGGTTACAATACAAATGCAAAAATGAACCCTCCTTTAAGAAGTGAGGACGATTTAAAGGCAATAAGGGAAGGATTGAAAAATGGGACAATCGATGTTATAGCCACAGACCACGCACCCCATGAGACATCAGAGAAAGATGTTGAGTTTGATAAGTCACCATTCGGCATCGTTGGGCTTGAGACATCACTGCCTCTGACACTGAAACTTGTTGAAGACGGTATAATCTCACTTGATGAAGCGATTGCAAAACTAACTGTAAACCCTGCCAGAATTTTAAATTTAAACAAAGGGACACTTTCAGTTGGTGCAGATGCAGATATTGCTATTATAAATCTTGATAAAGAATGGCAAATTGATGTAAAAAAATTTAAGTCAAAGGGGGAAAATTCTCCATTTCACGGATTAAGAGTAAAGGGTTTGGTAAATACAGTAATAATAAACGGAAACACTTTTAACTTTGAAGCTCACTAACCTTCAGTTTTCCCCTCTTCTTTTCATCTCGTATTTTGAGATAATTTCATTTGAGGCGAGTCCTACACAATTTGCATAGGCTCTTTAAAAAACCCCTCTGTCATACAAAATAATTGATATTTATTCCAACATCTGATATTTTGAAATTATGGCTAATGCAATACTGGCTCTATCAGATGGAACAATATTTGAGGGGGAATCCTTCAGTGCAGAGGGTGAGGCCGTAGGAGAGGTTGTATTTAATACAAGCATGATTGGGTATCAGGAGATACTTACAGACCCTTCTTACAAGGGACAGATTGTTACAATGACATACCCTCTGATAGGAAATTATGGAATAAATGAGGAAGATGTGGAATCTGTAAAGCCGCAGGCTGCCGGGTTTATTATTAAGGAGGGAAGTAAGATTCACAGCAACTGGCGGGCACAGAAAAGTCTTGATGAATATCTTAAAGATTATAATATTGTCGGCATTCAGGAAATTGATACGAGGGCGCTTACAAAACATATAAGGGATAAGGGGGCACAACAGGGGATAATTTCAACCATTGACTTTAATCCAGAAAGTCTTGTTAAGAAGGCAAAAGAATCCCCTACGATGATTGGAAGAGATTTGGTTAAAGAGGTTACCTGCCATGAGAAATACCACTGGACAGAAGGGGGATGGGACCCGGAAATTTCAAATTTCAAATTTCAAATTTCAAATGAGAAAAGATTCAAGGTTGTTGCATACGATTGTGGTATAAAGCAAAATATACTAAGACAATTGGTAGATGCAGGCTGTGATGTGACTGTTGTCCCTGCATTCACAAGTCCTGACAAAGTTCTATCAATAAATCCTGACGGTATATTTTTATCAAACGGTCCCGGAGACCCTGACGCTGTCCCATATATGGCAGAAAATATAAGAGGGCTTATCGGTAAAAAACCTATATTTGGAATATGTCTCGGTCATCAGATATTATGCCTATCATTTGGTGCAAAGACCTATAAATTAAAATTTGGACACAGAGGCGGTAATCACCCTGTTATGGATTTAACTACCAGAAAGGTAGAGATTACAGCTCAAAATCATGGTTTTACAGTAGATGCCGATTCATTACCATCTGAACTTGAACTAACCCATATAAATCTAAATGATAAAACTGTAGAAGGAGTAAAACATAAAAACCTGCCAATATTCTCAGTCCAGTATCACCCTGAGGCATCACCTGGACCTCATGACTCAAGGTATCTATTCAGCAGATTTGTGGAATATATGAAAGGATAGTGAGATTGCCAAACCATGATACACCAAGAATATTTTAATAAACTGGTTAATGTAATGACCTCTGAAACATATCTTGAAGAAGTAAAAAAGGCGAGGGTGGAGTATATAAAGATAGCAGGAGAGGTATTTGAAGATGATAAGTCTTTTGAGATGAGGATGACCTCTTTTCTTGAATGGTATATATTAGCTCACCCGCTAAAAACAAAAAACAAGACACCACTTAAAATATATTTAGATGAATATACCGCTTCCATTAAAGATGATGAGAGGGAATTCTTCAGCGGGTTTGTAAATACCATTCACAGTGTGTTTGAAATAAAGGGACAGAAGAAGGAATTTCTTAAGATAAAAGACCTCTTCAGCATGGAAAATTATCTTGTCAGCGAAGACAACAGTAATTATAATTTCAGAAAAGGAGATATACTGGAGGCAAAGGTGTTACCCTTTAAAGGAAAATACTTTTTTTCTAATGCCTTCTGCTTCCACCCCAAAAAGGCAGGCAAATTTATAAGCGATGAATTAAAGAAGATGAAAAAAAATAATAATTCCGATATTTCTGATTTTATTCTCAAACTCTCGTATATGAACTTAAAATGGGAAAGGGCAAGGGGAATAGATGCAAAAGAGATTTATAGATAACAGTAAGCAGTATGCAGTAGGCAGTAGGCAGTATATTTACTGCTTACTCTTTACTGCTTACTGTTTACTGTCTTTGGTCGGTTGTGCCGAGAGGAGTCCATACAGATACTACAACATATACACCCTCGTGGAACCAGAGGTCATCAAAAATGGGATAAAACAGCCGCCAAGTTATGACAAAGAATTTGAGGATGACAGACTATCAATAAAATTTACATTCAAAGAAAAGAAGATATACTTTAGACTTAAAAATAAAACGGATGGACAATTAAAGATTTTATGGGAGAGGTTTTCCTTTGTAGATACAAATGGAGTCTTGCAGAGAATAACAGGCTTTAAAAATATATTTACAGATAAAATGGGTAAACAGCCTGTTCAGGAGATTCAGGCAAAGACAGAATTAAATGATTTAATCGTTCCCATAGAAAATATAGAGTTTATGGAAGAATGGACATGGTATGTCCGTCCATTATTCAATCAGACTGACGAAGAAGCAATTAAAAACAAGGGAAAGATATTTTCAATCTCAATGCCGATAGAGATTGACGGAAATATAATTGATTATAATTACAAATTTAGAATAGACCATGTAGTGCCACAATCAACATGGGTCTATTAGCTACACTCTGATATTTATTGTCCCTCTTACTGACTCTTATGCAGTGTATTTGTTCCTTCTTCCAAAACAAGAAATTCCCTTGACAAAGAACTCATACCTAATTTATCCTTCCGTTATGAGCTTTAAGGATGTAATCACCCTTCTGCAGGATGACTTGAATAAGGTAGAGGAGTATATCAAAAAGAATTACAACTCCGATGTTGCCCTTATACCAACTATAAGCAGTTATCTATACAATGGAGGCGGTAAGAGGCTCAGACCTCTCCTTGTCCTAATCACATCAAAGATGTGCGGTTATAGCAGCCATAATGGCAGCAGTAGGCACATAATCTATTCATGCGTGGTTGAGTTCATCCATGCCGCTACTCTACTTCATGATGATGTAGTTGACGAGTCAGATATAAGGAGAGGCAACCCTTCTGCAAATGCAAAATGGGGGAATGACGCAAGCGTGCTGGTTGGAGACTATCTCTTTTCAAGGTCATTTGCCCTCATGGCAGAGAACAATGACAAGAGGATAATGGTTATACTGTCCGATGCAATAAAAAATGTGGCAGAGGGCGAAATCAAACAGCTTATTAATAAATATACACTTGATACTACTGAGGATACATATTTAGATACTATAAATAGAAAGACTGCCGCCCTTATCTCCGCATGCTGTGGAATCGGTGCCATACTCGGCGGTGTCCCCAATGAGAAGGTTGATGCCTTAATCTCATTTGGAAAGAATATCGGCATTGCATTTCAATTGGTGGACGATGTCCTTGATTACACATCAAATGAAATGGTTCTTGGAAAACCTGTTGGAAACGACCTCGTTGAGGGGAAGGTTACATTACCCCTTATACATTTATACAGAGAGGCTAACGAAGGAAGGAAAGATGAATTAAGGGAGATTATGAATTCCCCTGAAATAAGCAGAGAGCAGCTGAAGCGTGTTATATACCTCATGAAAAGCTATAGTGCAATAGATTACACAATGAAGAGGGCAAGGGATTATATTGAGAATGCAAAACAGAGTATAGCCTCTTTAAAATCTTCTTCTGCCGAACAATACTTTAATACCCTCATATCTGTAGCGGATTATATAGTAGAGAGAAAGAGCTAAAAATTAGGATTCAAGGGGTCAAGGGGTAGAGGAAAAACAGCCCCTGAACCCACGAATCCTTGAACCCTTCTATGAACACACATCCTTTGGTCAAACTTGCCAGAAATACAATTGACGCTTATGTAAAAACAGGTAAAACCATATCCATCCCCTCTTACCTTACAGATGAGATGAAAGGAATGGCAGGGGTATTTGTCTCAATAAAAAAACATGGCGACCTGAGAGGATGCATTGGAACATTCTCCCCCACACAGCCTAATATAGCCGCTGAAGTTATACAGAATGCTATAAGTGCGGCAACAAGGGACCCAAGATTCCCTCCTGTTACACCCGAAGAACTTGATTCGCTGGATATTTCTGTTGATGTCCTTACAGAGCCTGAAAAGATAGCCTCTCCTGACGAACTTGACCCAAAAAGATACGGCGTCATTGTAACAAAGGGATGGAAAAAGGGGCTTCTCCTTCCTGATATTGAGGGTGTTGACACAGTTGAAGAGCAGATTTATATTGCCAAGAGAAAGGCAGGCATATCACCTGATGAAGAGGTAGAATTACAGAGGTTTGAGGTGAAAAGGTATAAATAATGAAAATTGGAATAAGCAAAAAAATAGTTATTCCATACGGCATCGGACTCTCCATTTTTCTTTTCATCATAGCCTTCAGCTATATAAATCTAAGCTCGCTGTCATCACTCCTGAACAAAAATACTGAAATTGCAGACAGGGTAAAGCTTATATCAGACCTTCAAGTTATTATCCAGAAACTGGTAATGCCTGCCAATGATTACCTTATAACTGGGGATAAAAAAGAGAGAGATACTTTTGCACAACTAATTACTGAATTATCATCCATCCTTGCAGAAGTGAAGGTCAGTGAAAATAAGACAGAGGAAGAAAAGGCTATTGAAAAAAAGTACGAAAAGGTATCAACGAACTCCAGATGAAGGCTTTGGTTCTCCTTGCAACTGAAAATCCGATTAACAACAGAGAGGCAGCAAAACTAATGGAGGAGATGGATGCTTTTGCTGATGGATTAACGAATTTAGTTGAGAATTTTCATATAATTGCAAAAGAAGAATTGAAACTCCATAGTATGAAAGCCTCACAGATAAATAAAAGGATATTTAAAATCTATATCATTTTACTATCTATATCTCTAACTGGGGTTATTGTAATAACATTTTTAATTACGAGTGGAGTTGTAAGACCGCTTCAGAAACTTACAAAAGCAGTCAGGACTATAGGTCAGGGTAATCTGGATTATCATATAGAAATTAAGACAGGCGATGAGATTGAGATGTTAGGCGAAGAATTTAATAATATGACTCAGGCACTGAAAATAAAAAATAATGAAATAAAGAAATATACAGAGAGGTTAGAAAAAACAAACCGTCAGCTTGACCAGAACATATTACAACTCTACACCCTTTACAATATAAGCAAGACCATTACAGCAACCTTTGAGATAGAGAAGCTTTTAAACCAGATTACAAGGGAGGAGGTAATCGGAATAATAAATGTCTATAAATTGAATGGGGAATATATTGATGAGACATCATACGAACTGCTTGTAGCTGCTGCAAACCAGATTGGAATGACTTTGGAGAATGCAAGGCTATTTGAAGACTCAAAAGACACTCGCAATTACAGACGGCATGACAGGTCTCTATAACCACCGCTACTTTTTGGAGCGAATAAATGAGGAATTTGAAAGGACAAGGAGGTATAAGAGAAGCCTCTCTCTTATAATGATTGATGTTGACCATTTTAAAAAATATAATGATACACATGGGCATCAAAAGGGTGATGAGATTTTAAAAAGAGTTACAAAAATTCTAAAAGATACTGTCAGAAAATCAGATACCATTGCCCGATACGGCGGAGAGGAATTTATCATCATCTTCCCTGAGACAGGAGGGAAGGAGGCTTTATTAGTTGCAGAAAAATTGAGAATGGAGGTAGAGGCACATGACTTTCCAGGCGGTGAAACCCAGCCACTTGGGAGGATTACCATAAGTCAGGGTGTTGCTTCCTGCAAAGAAGAGTTAAAATCATTTGATGAGCTAATTAAAAACGCTGATAATGCCCTTTACCGCGCAAAAGAAGAAGGGAGAAACAGGGTATGCACTTAAATCAGTATCAGTGTCAGTTAAAAATGTTGTTTACTGACACTAACACTACTAACTAACACTGATTTAAGCCTTTGTTAGTCAGTGGCTAAACACGAAAATGTACGAGGCACTGTATTACGAAAAATTAGAGGATAAAAAGGTAAGATGCAACCTCTGTCCCCATCACTGTATTATCAAGGATGGCAAGATTGGCATATGCAAATCTAAGGAGAACAGGAGAGGTGTGCTTTATGCAAAAAACTATGCACAGACTACTTCTATAGCAAATGACCCGATTGAAAAAAAACCACTCTACAATTTCTATCCGGGAACCGAGATCTTATCCATAAGCCCGAATAGTTGTAATTTGAGCTGTAAATTCTGCCAGAACTGGGAAATCTCTCAGATGGAATCCCCCACACAGCATCTGTCTCCTGAAAGGGCAGTAGAATTTGCAAAGAAGTATAAATCGGTCGGCATATCCTACACATATACAGAGCCTCTTATGTGGTATGAATATGTCCTTGATACCGCCAAACTTGCACAAAAAGAGGGTTTAAAAAATGTCCTCGTTACAAATGGATTCATAAATGAAGATCCTTTGCTTAAAATACTCCCTCTGATAGATGCCATGAATATAGATGTAAAGTCTATGGATGATTCCTTTTACCGAAAAGTATGTTCAGCAAAGTTAGAGCCTGTCTTAAAGACAGTAGAGATATCCCAGAAATCGTGTCACATAGAGATTACAAACCTTGTTATCCCGACCCTAAATGATACAGACGAGCTCTTTCATAAACTTACAGACTGGCTTGCATCAGTAAACCCAAACATACCACTTCACTTTTCAAGATACTTTCCGAATTACAAGATGCCCCTCCCCCCTACGCCCCTTGAGACTTTAAAAAGGGCAAGGGATATTGCAATGAAAAAGATAAACTATGTCTATGTGGGCAATATCCTGCAAGATGAGTGGAATAATACATACTGCCATAACTGCAAAAAACTTGTTATTTTAAGAGAAGGATATTTTGTGATTGAAAAGAATTATAGTAATGGAAAGTGCAATTTCTGCAAAACCCCCCTGCCAATAGTCGGTTAATTAATTTTGAGTATTCTACAAATTGTAGTAAAATTTAGCATATAGCTAAAATCCATGATTGTCATTGTGAGGCAAAGCCGAAGCAATCTATATTTTGGAGGGTTAATAAGAAAAATGAATTCTTCTAAAAAAACAATTGCAATTGATGGGGCTAATCTCTCATTGAGCCATCCTGATATCATGGATATTAGATGGATAGGTAATGGCGAGATACTGAAACAACTCCTTGCATGCTGGCTTGTTGTTGATGAGAAGGATTTGCCCCTCTCACCAAGGGTTACAGGAACTCCCGGCATAGGGAAGACCACTCTTGCAACGGCTGCAGCAAAATTAAGAGGACAACCTCTATATATATTTCAATGCACGGCAGATACAAGGCCCAAAGACCTTCTCATAACACCGGTCCTGTCTGAATCGGGGAAGATTTCATATCATGCCTCACCTCTTGTCAGTGCAATGCTTACAGGCGGTATATGTATCCTTGATGAGGGAAACCGCATGAATGAGAAGAGCTGGGCATCTCTCGCACCTCTGCTTGACTACAGGCGGTATGTTGAATCTATAGTCGCAGGTATAACCATCCATGCCAATAAGGAATTCAGATGCTGTATAACAATGAATGAAGACGAATCAACCTTTGAAATACCCGATTATATACTTTCAAGACTACAGCCGACACTCTCACTCGGTTTTCCTGACAAAAAGAGCGAGATGTCAATACTCCAGTATCACCTCCCATTTGCAGAAGATGAAATGCTAAAGATGACAATAGATTTCCTCCAGAGATCTCACCAGCTTAATCTTAACTTTTCTCCAAGAGATGGAATCCATCTCCTCCAATACGCAATAAAGAGGCTCTCACAAGACCCAACGCACCCCATTTCAAAAGATGATATATGGAAAGAGGCAATAAAAAATATACTCGGTGAAGATGCCTTAAATCTTGACAAAATGGCTGAGAAAAAGAAGAAGACTTTTGGAGAAGAGGGATTTCCTATGGGAATGGGTGACTTCTTCTTTGACTCCGACAGCCCCCTTCATCCGGATAGAGAAAACATATAAGAATAAAAACCTGATTAACCACAGAGACACAGAGGAAAAAAACAAAAACATAAAAGACTAATTTTGGACGCAGATAAACGCAGATTTTTAAGATTAAAACAGTAAAAAATAATGTTTGTGTTTATCTGCGAAAATCTGCGTCCTATTAATTTCTTTATTTATCTCTGTGTTCTCCGTGCCTCTGTGGCTAAAAATAAAAATGTTAAGAATAAGATTCCACGGCAGGGGCGGTCAAGGGACAAAGATTGCGAGCAGATTGGTTGGAACAGCCGCTTTTCTTGACGGGCTCTACGCACAGGATTTCCCATTATACGGAGCCGAGAGGAGAGGCGCACCTATAACTGCATTTACCCGCATATCCAGAGAGCCTATCCTTGAAAGGGGTGTAATATCAGAGCCTGATATCCTGATAATCATGGATGAAACCCTTCTGGACGACCCGATGGCAATGCCATTAACAGGACTGAAAGAGGATGGAGTCATTTTTTTAAATACAACCCATAGTCCAGCCGAAGCCAAAAACAGGTATAAAATTAAGGCACAGATAATTACATTAGATATAACAAAGATTGGCATTGATACTCTCGGAAAGCCTATTCTAAGCACCCTTGCAGGCGGTGTTGCCTCAAAGATTGCTGGCATCAGAGAGGATTCATTAAAAAAGGCTATTGAAAAAGAACTTTCAGAAATAATAACAGACAGTGAGCTTATTAAAAAAAATATAGAGGCATCACTCTATTGCTTTAACATCATTAAACCTGTGGAGGTAAAAACCTCCGAAATCACACATAAAGGAAGCACTGTTATTTCTGTGCCGTTTGAAGCAGCCTCAATCTCAACCCCTTCTGTAAATACAGCAGGAAATATACCCTTGCGAAAGACAGGCAACTGGCGGACATTTAAACCGATTTTTAATTATGAATTATGCAATAAATGTATGATATGTGTTGCGAGATGCCCTGACGGATGTATTGCTGTAAGAAATGAGCGGGGTTTCCCATCTATAGATTACGACAACTGTAAGGGATGCCTGATATGTATTGATGAATGCCCTGTTCATGCAATAGAGAAAGTTAGGGAGGTTCACACATGGTAGCAAAAAAAGAGATGCTTACAGGGAATTCTTCTGCTGCATGGGGTGTGAGGCTTGCAGAGATTGATTATATCCCGGCTTACCCTATTACACCTCAGACTGAGATTATTGAGACACTTGCAAAATGGATAAGCGACGGGGTCATGGATACAAGAATGGTTACAATGGACTCTGAGCATTCCATGATTACAGCGGCAGGGGCTGCATCAGCAACAGGGGTGAGGGCATTTACTGCAACATCAAGTCAGGGGCTTCTATACGGTTTTGAGATGCTCTATACAGTGGCTGGGTGGCGTGTCCCACTTGTGATGGTGAATGTATCAAGGGGGCTCTCAGCCCCTATTACACTTGAGCCTGACCATAATGATATCCTATCTGCGAGGGATTCAGGATTCTTACAAATTCACTGTGAAACTTGTCAGGAGGTTCTTGATTCTATTCTGATAGCTTACAGACTTGCAGAGGATGAACGGGTGCTTTTACCTGTCCTTGTTAATATGGATGGTTTTCACCTCTCATTCACGAGGGAGCCTGTAGAGATTCCAGATATAGAAGATGTCAGGAGGTTCTTGCCAACTTACAATCCCAAACATGCCTTTTTCAAGGCAAGTCAGCCGATGGCACAGGGTATTGCAGTCCTCGGAGGACCAATATATTCTTATTTCAAATACCAGATGCATCTTGCCTGTATGAAGGGGCTGGAGGTTTATAAAGAAATTTCCAAGGAATTTGAAAAGGTATTTCACCGTAGCTATGACACTGTAGAAAAATATATGACAGATGATGCCGACTATATACTGATTATGACCAACTCCTTCTCAACACTTGGTAAGGCTGCTGTAAAGAGGGCAAGAGAAAGAGGGATAAAAATAGGACTCTTAAAGTTAAGGCTCTTAAGACCATTTCCAGAAGAGGATTTAAAGAATGCTATTAAAGGGTGTAAGGCTGTAGCAGTATTAGACCAGAATATAGGTGTTGGTAAAGGCGGTATTTTATATCCGGAGATTGCAAGTACCATATATAATGAGCAAAAAAGACCCGTGTTGTTATCCTTCATTGGGGGACTTGGAGGGAAGAATATAAGTGAGAGCGAGTTTGATTTTATCTTTGACAATATGATTAAGGCTGCTGAAATAGGAAAGGCTCCAGCACCACAACTCCTTTATACAGAGACAGAGTGGAATGAGATGGAGAAGTTGAAGAAAATGGCTGGAAAACCTATTTTTTGGTAAGGATACTGGGTTTGACCCCTGCTTAAAGCAGGGGTACTATCCTCAAATAATCCCATTAAAGGGGGAGTGAGGGGGTTGTTTAGACCTTACTTATTCACACGCTCAGCGTGGGAACGAGATGAAATTTGCGAAGGTGCAACTGTTGTGGTTATCCCTTGAGAAGTGGTTTATACCTTACAGAATTATGGAACATTAAGTATCCCATTTTGTCCATGCGCTGACATATTTCCATAGACGTCTACTGCAGATAGAATCCAGTAGAATTCACCACTTGAAGGGAAAGTAGTTGTATAAGTAGTAGCCGTAGTATCTGCTTTGTCTATTGTACCCAAGTTATTATATATGTTAATCGTATAATATGATGCCGTTGATACGGAACTCCAGCTAAAGGTGACAGTCCGAGAAGATGCTGTTGAAGTATTGGCTGGAGATATCATGGTTGGGACAAAGTAGTAAGCTGTTATGGTTCCTACATCAGTTGTCTGGTTTGCTGTAACTGTTATACCCGTAACCTCTCCTCTATAGCGTAAATTCCCTGAGTCCTTTCCAAGAAAGACCAGTGTCAGATTTGAACCTTCTGGGACATTGGTTACTGCACCTGAATGGGCGGAGCAAGACAAATTTCCAGTCCTGGCGAAATTACGCTTGTTTGAGTCATAGACAGCCATTTCTACATCAAAAACTCTTGCTGCGGTGCAGTCAAGGGGATCTGACCTGAGTTCAGAGTTGGGAACAACCTCCTGACCCCCTTTATTAAGGGGGATAACCCCCTCACCTTCAACTCCCCCTTCACCCCCCTTTTCTAAAGTGGGGATGGTATTGAGTCCCTCCTTGTAAAAGGGAGATTGAGGATTCTGAAGGGTTGGAGCGTCCTTCCATTCTACTTTAAAGGCAATAGAACCTTCTCCTCCTGTGGATCCAGATGGTATAGGAGAACCACAATTAGTGATTAGAAAAAGTAATAAAATAGCTAATAATAAGGGGTATTTTTTTATCATAATGAGTCCTCCTTCATTATATTTTCACCATGCTCCTGTTATAGTTCCAGTCCCGCCACCGCCACCACCATCACTACTGCCTCCACTGCTACTGGGGCTGCTGCTCCCGCCACCACCACCTGCTGCGGCTGCAGCACCGCCTATAACTGCCAGCCCCCAGGACTATCCAGTACCACCTGACACCACCCTTTTCAATCTTCTCTACAGGTATATCTTCTTCAGGTGTTGCCAAAACCTCAGGCTGTGCCCTTGTTGTCTTTGCGTCTGCTACTACAGAACCTTCGTAGGCAGAGGATATTTGTGGAAGAAAGAGATTCAGTGCGAGTAATGGAATGAGAAGGACTGCGAATACTTTTGTAATGAAATTCATAAAATCCCCCTATCTCCCCCTTTATTAAGGGGGAATTTGTTAATTACTATTCCTTCCTTATCTCATAGGGCAGGAATCTTTCTGCCCTTTCAGAGAGGGGTATATCTACAACCTCCCTCTTTAATTCTTTTATGAATGCAGAAGAACCTTTGTATATGCCAAATATACCCTCTTCAAATTTGCTGCCAAAGTCAACAGGCTGTTTAAAACAGAGGATATAGATTTTCTCTTTTGTTATATTTTTCCCATCTACTCCATGAACTTTGAGGTTTATGCCCATTTTTTTTATTCCTTCGTCAGGGAATATGAGGTATTCATTGGCTTTTATAAATGTATCTCTTATGTGACGATTTGGTATGAGTGTTAAGACACTGTCATCTTCAAGTATGTTAAATATGGTAATATAGCAGTCTCTGGCAGGCTTAATTTTTATCTGCATCTCTTCTCCGTCTTTGAATACTGTCCTGTTTAATGAGGCATCAAGCTTGAAGTATGGGTCTATGTTTCCCTTTTCTTTTGCTACTTTCACCTTCATTTTTACATGGTAGATGGAGGATGGTCGTGCCTTTGTTTCATCTTTTATTACCTGTATGTCTTCTGTAAGTATCTCTCTCTCAATGACCTTTCCATAAGGTATAGCGCTTATGACATCTGATGATACAGTAAAATTGCTTACGAGTGTGTCTGCGGATACTGTTACTCCTGCAACCTGTTCTACTGCGTTACGCTCTGCGTCTTCTATGGCAAGCCTTCTTGCATCTTCTTTTGTAATGTTCTCCATTGAGGAGTTTCCTTCTACTGTAACAACCCCCTCACCCCCTTTATTAAGGGGGAATGCGGCATCCTCTGCGAAAACAGCAGTAGGCAGTAAGCAGTAGGCAGTAAGCAGTAAATAATTAAAGAAATTGTTTTCTATGAAATATTGCATTTTTGATTGTTTTTAAGGATAACCCTATCTTTTAGGGGCCTGTTTCTACTCCCTTTCCCTCTTTCCCCGTTTCTCCCTTTCTCCGTTCCCCTTTTTTATTTAACCACCCTGCTCATCTTCACACCCTCTACATCTCTTATCGCATTGAGGGAGGGGGTCTGTTCGGAGCCTTTTCTCCTCGCCTTCTGGTTTACTTGAACCTTTACATAGCTATATAGCTCTCCGACTCCTATCCATCCGTCATTGTTTGTGTCTGCAAGCCCCCTTAAACCACTCAGGAGATAATAGGTGAAGAGTCCATGCTCCGTCTCTTTGTAGGAATTGCTTATCTGGCCACCCTTAGATGCTGTGAGGGATATAATTTTATCGCTCGTTACTGCTACATCTTCTACATGGATAAGGGCAGGTCTTGCCCCTGCAAGGAGCATCTTCTCTCCTCTCGCACTGCTTCCGCTGAAGCATGAGTCTAAAAATACATAGGTCCTGCTTATATCAAGGCTGGATATGTCCTGATAGAAGTCTTTGAGCTTGTATCCGCTTTGGGTGATATACTTCATGTCTCCGTCATAAGGAATCAGGTAGGCGTCTCCTTTATCTACATCGGGTGCGCCGTGTCCTGCAAAGTAGATATATAGGGTTGAATCCTTCTCAAGGTTCTTGGGGAGATGTTCTTTGATATTCCCCATAATCGCTGATTTTGTTGCCTTCTCATCGGCTAAAAAGATGAGATTCTCCTGAGGTATTCCTAATATTTTCGTGAAATAATCTCGGACAAGGAGAGCATCCTTTTTTGCATAGTCAACAGAGGGGAGATTGGAATAGGTTTCTATTCCTATGACAAGTCCCCATCTATTTGGGTATACCTGTGCGATCTGGGGGAGCTTTTCTATGTCAATGTCTGCATATTCTATATTGAGTCCTTTTGTCGTGTGGAGTTCTCCGTCAAAATAAATCTTCACCTGCCATTGACCGAGATTGTTTGATGCCTTTTCTCCTTTTATTGGAAGGCTGTGCCATATTGTAAATTGTTTATGAAATTTGTTTTTTGATACATTGACTTGATAATCACCTGATGTGTAATTAATCTTCCCATCCGTTCCATGCCAGTCCCATCTTATGGTATGTCTTCCGTACATATTCTCGATATTGAGGGATGCTATTGCTTCTGTGTCCTGTGTGATGAATGCTGAGGTTGGGTTTATGGGGTGAGCTATCGCCCCTTTATCTATGCCTTTTGATAGGGTTAGTTCTGCTATTTTTAATGAGGGGGGCTTTCTTATCTCGTTTGTGGAGCTGCAGGAGAAGAAAGTGAAAAGTGTAAGTGAAAGTGTAAGTGTAAGTGAAAGGAAAAGATTTTTAGGGGTGGTTAAAACTGACTGACTGACTGACTGACTGTCTGGCAATCTTCGTGCCAATTGACTCTCCTGTCTGCTGTAGCACAGGCAGGTCGGCAGGTTCAGGAATAAGGTTTGGCATAGGTAAGCCCCCCATAAATTTCATACAATATACGCAGGATAAAATATTTTGTCAAGGAATTTTTATGAAATTATAAAATTATGGAACACAAATTTCAAGTCCTTTGTTTTCTTAGGTTGTGGTTTTGCCACGCTGTGTCCTCTGTGGTTAGATTGCAGGATTTAGGTATAATATTTCTCTATTAAATCCTCCCTTATCCTTGTAAGGGTTGTCTTTGGCATAATTTTCAAAAGCTCCCAGCCGATATTAAGTGTATTTTCTATATTGCGGTTTACATCTCCTTGCCCTATAAACCTATTTTCAAATTCATCTGCAAATCTTAGATATTTTTTATCAAGGTCGCTAAGACCCTCCTCACCTACTATTGTAGAGAGTTTTCTTATATCCCTCCCCTTCGCATAGACCGAATACAACTGGTCTGAAAGCCCTCTGTGGTCTTCCCTTGTCTTTGCAGTCCCAATTCCAAGATTCATTAGTCGTGATAAGGATGGAAGGACATCTACAGGCGGATATACACCCTTCTTCCATAACTGGCGGCTTAATACAATCTGCCCCTCTGTTATATAACCTGTTAAATCAGGTATCGGATGGGTTATATCATCATCAAGCATTGTAAGTATTGGCAGGAGAGTAATTGAACCCTTCTTCCCTTTGAGCCTGCCCGCCCTCTCATATATGCTTGCAAGATCTGTATACATATAGCCGGGATAACCCCTCCTCCCGGGAATCTCCTCCCTGGCACTCCCTATCTCCCTTAATGCCTCACAGTAATTTGTCATATCAGTGAGGATTACAAGTATGTGCATATCCTTTTCAAATGCGAGATATTCTGCTGCTGTTAAGGCTATCCTTGGTGTAAAGAGCCTCTCAATGGTAGGGTCATCGGCAAGATTTAAGAACATGACAGTCCTCTCCATTGCACCTGTCTTTTTAAAACTCTCTATAAAAAAGAATGACTCCCTGCTGCTTATCCCCATTGCACCAAAGACAACTGCAAAGGGCTCCCTTCCCTCTGCATCGTGAGCCTGTTTAACCGATGCCTGCCTTACAACCTGTGCAGCCATCTCATTAGCAGGAAGTCCTGCACCTGAAAATATCGGAAGCTTCTGCCCCCTTACCAGTGTATTTAATCCATCAATAGAGGATACACCTGTCTGGATAAAATCAGTGGGCTTATCCCTTGATACAGGGTTTATAGGTAATCCGCTTATATCCATTCTTTTTTCCGGGATGAAATTTGGAATCCCATCCCTCGGCTCACCGAGGCCGCTGAAAATTCTCCCCATCATATCCTCTGAAACACCAAACTTCGCTGCCTCACCTTTAAGCCTTACCTTTGTCTTTGATGTATCTATACCAGATGTCCCTTCCAGAACCTGAATCACCGCATAGTCTTCAGTAATCTTTAGAACCTGTCCCCTATTCTCCTCCCCCGAACTAAGCATGACATCCACCATCTCCCCCATAGACACCTTTCTAACCTTTTCAAGAAATATAAGGGGACCCGATATATATCTTATTGACTGAAACTCTCTTGTTATTAAATCCATATATTTTCAATCTCATTTGTTAAAGCCTTTGCCAATTCCATCATATCCTCATTCCTGCAGTCAACCATCCTTAAAAGCTTTGTCCTGCAAGCATTATCAAGTATCTTATCAATATCAACCCCTCTTTTCAGTGCATTTAGTGCCTCATCATAATAAATGAATATGACATTCAGCATCCAATATTGCTTCTCAATCGTGCAGAATGCATCCACATCATGAAACACACTCTGCCTTAAAAATCCCTCTATTATTATATTTTCTATATCAATGGTAATCCTGTCAGAATCCTGAATTGCATCAAGCCCCACCAGTTGCACCACCTCGTTTAGCTCCTCTGCCTTCTGAAGAAGCCCGAGGAGTCTTTCTCTAAGTGCATTTACATCCCCGACTATATTCTTTGAATACCATTCCTTAAGTCCTGTCATGTAAAGGCTGAAACTCTTAACCCAGCTTACAGCAGGAAAGTGGCGCCTGTAGGCAAGGTCTGTATCAAGAGACCACAAGGCTCCGGCAATCCTCAGAGAAGATTGTGTCACAGGCTCAGAAAAATCACCTCCGGGCGGCGATATGGCGCTAACAATTGTGACAGAGCCGACCCTCTCATTAGATTCGCCATGCTCACTACAAACCCTGCCGAGACACACAACCTTGCCTGCCCTCTCGTAAAAATTTCCGAGCCTCGTTGCAAGATAGGGAGGATAACCCTCCTCTCCCGGCATCTCCTCCATACCCGAAGATATCTCCCTCAATGCCTCTGCCCATCTTGATGTGGAATCAACCATAAGGGCAACATGATAGCCCATGTCCCTGAAATATTCAGCCATTGTTACGCCTGTGAATATGGATGCCTCCCTCGCAGCTACAGGCATATTGGATGTATTTATGACAAGAATAGTCCTGTTCATTAGGGAGTCGCCTGTTACCGGGTCTGTGAGCTTTGGGAAGTCTGTCAAGACCTCTGTCATCTCGTTCCCCCTTTCACCGCATCCCACATAGACAATAATATCAGCCCTTGAGAACTTTGCTAATGTCTGCTCTATTACAGTCTTTCCTGTCCCGAATCCACCGGGGACAACTGCTGTCCCGCCTACTGCAATTGGAAACAAAAAATCAAATACCCTCTGTCCTGTTATAAAAGGGGTATCAAGCATGAGTTTCTTTTTGTATGGACGGGGGTTTCTCACTCCCCATTCCTTTAGCATCTTTATTTTATTACCGCTGATTACAGCCACATCGTCTTCAACTGTAAATTCACCATCCTTTATATCCTCTACAATTCCCGAAACACCGTTAGGGACTGTAATCTTATGAACTATCTTAGGAGTCTCTCCAACAACACCTATTATATCCCCTTCTTCAAGCCTGTCCCCCTTCTTTACGACAGGGGTAAATCTCCATTTTCTTTTTCTATCAAGAGATTTAATGTGAACACCCTTTTTTATAAAATCACCTGCCTCATTCCTGATGCTTTCAAGAGGCCTCTGTATGCCGTCATAAATGCTGGACAAAAGCCCGGGACCAAGCTCAACTGTCAGTGGCTTTCCATAGGTTAAAACCTTCTCTCCAAGATATAATCCCCTTGTATCCTCATAGACCTGAATTGTTGCCCTGTCATTGTCTATCCTGATTATCTCGCCGACAAGACCCTTTTCCCCTATCAGGGCAGATGCATACATCTTTGCCCCGCCTATCCCATTTGCCACAACCATGGGACCTGATATTTCACAAATCTTTCCCTCTATTTTTTCCATGCACTAAATAATACAATTAATGTTATTAGAAATACAAGCTAAAACAGGGCATTTTGTTGACAACAATTACCTGCTTTTTAGGCTCATCACGGATTATGGTAAAGAGAGAAGGAAGGGAAAGAGGGGTGGTTTAAATAATAGAGATTTTTAACAAAAAGATTTTAAACTCCATTCCCCTTTTAAGGAATTGCTACTTCCTTTTCTTTTACGAGACTGGAAAGAGAATTGAGAATGAAATCTTTGGCATCGAGTATTTCAAGAAGAACTGGTTCTCCGTCTTTAGAAAAATGAATAATCATCTGCCCTTCTTCTTCAGCGTAATCTATTTTTTTATCTGAAAGTTCAATAAGGAGAGCATCTACATCTTTACTATATTTAATCTTTCTCATATCGAGACCTCCTTCCCGGATAAACAGTAACAACATAAAGCTTTTCTGGTAATGTTTCGTAAACAACTCTAAGAACCCGAGTCTCATCAAAACCTTTTTGAGCAACCAACCTATTTTGATAACCTTTTTCTATTTTATCAGGTGTCCTGACAGCATTTTCAACAATTTCTTTTGAGAGATTTATGCCGTGAGACTTCAATATCTCAATTTTCAGCAGTGAATGTAAGCTGAATTCTATTAGCATAAATTCTCTCTTCCCATTAGCAAACCTCTTATTCAATCATATCAGGTCAGCTAAACCGATAATGCCCTGATGACTGACGAGTTCATGTCCATCTGGTTGTTATCAGTAGGTTTATATTTCATGCAAAGAACAATAGATTTCTCACAACTCCAATAAAGTCCGCCAAGACCTTAGGTCCTTTAAGTATGTACATCGTATATTTCTGACTCAAGAGATCATCTTTAACGAGTTCAAATACTTCTCGACAATTCTGGTAATTTTCGGGAGCAATCTGATCCAATACTTTTGCGATGGATTCAAAAAGTTTTTGTACAGCGGCAAAATTCTCTTCAACCGTACCGCGGTGTAATGGTACTAATCTGTAATTATAAATATTGCCTTCAAAAACTTGAAAAAATAATACTGAGGGGTAGACGAGCAAAGCTTCGTCGTCAAATACTTCATTAAGCAGATGGGAGTAACTTTTTGTCTTGCTTGATCTTGATGAACTGAACGCTGTCATGAATTCCAATGTATTGTTTCCCTCCCATCTCGAATCGACTTTGTCAGACAAAGCAAAGACCATCAACTTATCGCCTGAGATTCTATCAAGTGCTTCCCAGTAATCCTTGTCCCGTAATAGTTTTCGATATTGCGGTGTAGTCTCATCATAAATAATGAACCCGAATGTCAGGATATTATGCTGTTTTTGGAGATCATCACATATCGTAGTTAAAGACGATACAAACTCTTCCCCGTTAAGACTACGAATATGAGACCTAATTCCCTCCATCTCCGCCATATTATTTTTCCCTTATATTATTTACTGATAACGACCCCAGCTCAGCTGGGGCCGTTCCTGAGAAGCGCAGCGTCTCAGGAACATTTACTTTTATCTTTATTCTACATTTAGTAAGAATCATAAAGAGAACATTGTATATTGTCAACGATTTTTCTATAAAAACCTTCAAAATGGGCTAAGCATTCGGTATAATATGGCAAATATTTATTATTATATAGAATCAATGCAATTTAGGAGCTTGTTATGTTTTCAACTGTCCGTTATTTCGTAAAGACCAGCGTAATATTTCTAATTGTAGGAATCCTTACAGGATTTTATATGCTCATTGCACAGAATATCTTAAAGACAGGCTTCACCCAAGACCTGATATCCGCACATACGCACATCATCCTTGTCGGCTCAATAATAATGATGATTATGGGAGTAGCACTGTGGTTCTTTCCCCGTGCAGAAAAGACAGATAAGAGGTATAATCCAAATATAATCTGGACATCCTACTGGATGATGACAATTGCAACATCATTAAGATATATATTTCAGATTGCTGCATCCTTCACTGAATTTGAATCATCGGGCTTAATGATAACATTTGCATCATTTTTTCAGGCATTGGGAGTAATCTTATTCTTCTATTCTATGTGGGGGAGGATAAGGCCCATTGGAAGCCATATAAGAGAGGCAAAGGGAGAAGAATTTTGAATAAACATAAACCTGCCTCAAAGACTCGAAGACTCAAAGAAAAATTTATTCTTTATTCCTTTGCGCCTTTGTGTCTTGGTGGCTATATAATTTCCTATATTAGATAAAAAGGAGTAAATATGATTAAAAGAGAGCAGATTCTTGAGACATTAAAAAATGTTATTGACCCTGAGATAGGAATAAACATAGCAGATTTAGGATTGGTTTATACCGCTGAGGAGAAGAATGGACAGATTGATGTAAAGATGACAATGACTACAGCCGCATGTCCGATGGGCAGTATGCTTAAAGACCAGGCAAAGAATGCAATAAAGAAGCAGTTCCCTGATAAGACAGTAAATGTTGAGTTGGTCTGGACTCCGCCGTGGAATCCTGACATGATGTCAGATGACGCAAAGAAAAAACTGGGAAGGCTTTAAAATGAACTTAATTAGCCACGGACTTACACAGACTTAAAAGCAAGAAGATAAGAAGTTATGAAACTGAGAAGATAGGATAGTGCAATTTATTTCTCATCTTCTTAACCTCTTAATTTCTCACCTTCTGTTAATTTAGTCAGTGAAAGTCTGTGGCTAAATATTTTATGATTTCTATGTATAAAATAAGATTTCCTCTCATGGCTCTGGGGATGCTCTCCCTGATAATAGGGCTATGGACAGGGCTTTCCCGTTTTGGATGGGACTTACCTGAATTACGAACAGGTCTCCTTGAGTTTCATGGTCCCCTAATGATATGTGGATTTTTGGGGACTGTAATAGCCCTTGAGAGGGCAGTTGCACTTGATAAAGGCTGGGCATACATCGGACCATCCCTCTCAGCCATTGGAAGCATTGCAACAATCATTGCCCCTTACAGTATTGCAGGCCGTCTATTGATGACTACAGCAAGCCTTCTATTCGTGTTTGTATTTATCGCCATACTCCGCCGCCAGTTTGCAGCATTTACAATAACTATGGGATTTGGTGCACTTGTCTGGTTCATTGGCAATATATTCTGGCTTATAGACTACCCGGTATATCTAATTGTCCCATGGTGGGCAGGATTTCTCATTCTCACAATAGCAGGAGAAAGGCTTGATTTAAGCAGACTCCTCGCACCAAAAAAATCAGCATATAATATCTTTGCTGGAGCAAATATCCTTTTCTTTATAGGTGTAATATACGCTACCTACAATACCGCTACAGACATACGGATTTTTGGCTTAGGTATAATTGTAATCACAATATGGCTCATCGGACATGACATTGTCACAAAGACTATTAAACAGACAGGGTTAACCCGTTTTGTTGCTGTATGTCTTCTTACAGGCTACTTCTGGCTTGGGATAAGCGGCTTACTTTCATTTTTTGGAGGGGAATTTATTCCCGGCACGCCTATGTATGATGCCATACTCCATTCCCTCTTTCTCGGCTTTGTCCTTGCAATGATATTCGGCCATGCCCCAATAATCTTTCCGGCTGTTCTACAGGTGCCGATATTATACAGCCCTCTATTCTATATTCATTTTGCACTCCTCCAGTTATCACTCTTAATAAGAATTATAGGAGACATTGCATCAATCTCTCATGCCTCAATGTGGGGCGCTCTGCTGAATGCAGTATCTTTGATACTCTTTATAATTAACACTGCTATTGGCGGTGTTCGCGGCTTAATATCCCAAAAGTAGATAAGACACTTCAAGACTACAAAAAGGTAGTTATTCTTTGTAGAGCCTTTGTGGTATACTTTTGCCAATGTTAGATTACCTTTTGAACCTGTGGATAGTTGTGGTATTTATAAAAGGAGGAGTGGTTATGTATCCCATACTCCTCTGTTCAATCCTCGCCCTCGCTATCATAATGGAGAGACTCCTTTCATTGAGGAGAAAAAAAATTATACACCCTGAAATCCTTGAGACGGTCAGAAGATACTGGCAGACTATGGAAATAGACAAGGCTGTTATAATATGTAAAAGCAATAATATTGCAATGTCGCGAATATTAAAGGCAGGGCTGTTAAGGGCGAATTACGGCATTATAGAAATTGAGAGGGCAATTGAAGGTGCAGGAAACCATGAGGCGACCCTTTTAAATGCAAATTTAAGAGGTCTTGGCGTGATTGCCAATCTTGCACCACTCTTAGGTCTCCTTGGCACTGTAACAGGCATGATAAAGGCATTCGGTGCGATTGCAGAGAGCGGCACAGGAAACCCAAGTATTGTGGCAAGCGGTATTGCCGAGGCATTAATTACCACAGCGGCAGGTTTAATTGTGGGGATACCAACACTTGCAGTCTATTATTATTTCAGGGGGAAGGTTGACAGGCTTGTCTTTGAAATGGAAGAGGTATCACTTAAATTTTTAGAAGAACTGACCCAAAAGAAAAAATAATTGAACTCTGCATTTATCTGCGAAAATCTGCGTCCTGAATTTTTATATTTTAACATGCAATTCAGAAAAAGAGAGGAAGAAGATTACAGTATCCCGCTGACATCGCTTATAGATGTGGTGTTTCTCCTGTTGATATTCTTCATGGTGTCAACTGTATTCATAGACTTCAGCCGTAAAATTGATATAGAGCTGCCTGAGTCAAAGACCTCTGATTCTTCAACAAATATAAAGAATATTGAAATAGATATGGATATAAATAATAAGATTTATCTAAACGGAGAGGTAATTACAGAAAAGGAACTTGAATCAAAATTAGCTAAGATTTCCAGTGAAAACGGGAACAAGACTGTTATTATAAGGGCAGACAAGAGATTAAATTATGGCAGTGTGATTAAGGTTATGGGTATATGCAAGGGTGCAAAACTAATGGATATAGGGGTTACAGTAAAATAGTTTCACTCTTCATTTACCATCTTTTCCAATGCTGACAGTTTTTTTATCCATATCTTTCCCCTCTTAGATGTAACCAATCCCTTTTTTTCAAACCTACTTAATACCCTTATGGATGTTTCTACTGTAGTCCCAATCATATCAGCCAATTCCTGCCTTGTTATAGAAATTGGGTCTTCTGAATTTGATGACTGTTCTTTGAATAGTTTTAAAAGTGCCTTTGCAATTCTCACATCTACCTTTTCAACAGCCATTGTCTGCATAATTTCATGGGCTGATACAAGCCTTTTACCCATTGTCTTTGCAATAGATGTGATTACACCCTGGAATCTCTTTTCTAATTCATAAAAATTACCTTTTGATAATTTTAGTATTCTTGCCGGCTCCCCTGCAATTGCAGATGCTGGAAAGGTATCCCCTGATAGGAGGGCAACTGTGCCGAATATCTCGCCATGTGGAATAATATCTATAATTACATCTTTACCTGAGGGTGAATGCTTGATTATCTTTACCCTTCCATGATAGACAATATACAGCCAGTCACACTTCTCCCCTTCATAAAATATATATTCATCTTTATCGTAATTATCTTCCACAAACATCCTTGAGATATTTTCTATCTCATGCGAGGGGATATTTTTAAATATTGGCAGGCTTTTTAAAAACGAGTTTTTATCCATTTTTTATTAAGTTAAATTTATTTGAAAATATACCACAAGACTCTTTCATTTTAAATAATAATCTGCTATTTTAAGAACAACAAAGACCTAATGAAACCACAGATGAGCACAGATTAACACAGATAAAAACTTTTCCCCTTTATTCTATCAGTGTTCATCTGTGTTTACTGTGGTTAATTTTATAATCTCCTATACATGAATAAAATTATATTTATAACAGGCGGGGCAAGGAGCGGGAAGAGCGATTTTGCATTAAAAACTGCTAAAGCCATTGGAAAGATAAAGGGCTATATAGCCACAGCAGAAGCACTTGATGATGAAATGAGGGAGAGGATAGAGATTCACAGAAAATCAAGGGGTGATGGCTGGCATACATTAGAGGAACCGAGAAACCTATTGAATCTCTTTGAATCTCTGCAAACAAAATATGATGTCTTGATTATTGACTGCCTTACCCTATGGGTCTCAAATCTTATAGGGGATGGATTAAATGATGAGGAAATTCTAAAGATGGCTGATAATCTTTCAAAGAAAATAGATAGGCTTAAACTAAACTTTATTATTGTAACAAATGAGCTTGGGATGGGGATTGTTCCTGACAACCCTCTTGGCAGGAGGTTCAGGGATATTGCAGGAAAGGTTAATCAGATAATGGCTGCTATTTCTAATGAGGTTTATTTTATGGTGTCAGGGATACCAATGAAGATAAAAGATTCTTCCAAAATTTCATAAATAAGCAGATTCGATTTATTCTTCTACAGTTACCTTTCCAATCATACTCTTATGAATAAAACATAAATAGTAATATTCGCCTGTCTTTTCAAATTTGTAATCCCAGCTTTGCCCGGCTTCAACCTTTGGTGAGAATAATCCAGGAACACTTATAAGAGGCATAGAAGCTAATATATGCTCGGTTTCACCGGTGTTTACCCATCTGACAGATTCTCCTCTCTTTATGGTAATATTATCAGGTTTGAATATGTTCTTATCATCCCCGGAAGGTTTGGGCATTTCAATAATGTGAAATCCCTCTACAGGAGCAGAATGTAGCTGGGGTGATAATTTGGAATCAAAGGCATCCTTCTTAACCTGCTTAAGTGGCTCGATATTTCCAGTAACATTCTTATATGCATTTGCTATAATTTCAGCTATATTTAATTTAGTTTCTTTATCTTCCTTTGATAGTTCGGGGAGTTTAGCCTCATCTATGAGAGCTTTAATCTCATCCGGAATCTTATCCTTATTTTCTTTAATTATAGAAGACATTTTTACGGTATCCTTATTAATAAAGGCATCTAAGAAATTCTGAGTAATCTCTGACCCATGGGAAGGGTTTATTTTGCTTAAGACAAAAATCGTGAGTAAAATCAGCATAATGCTAATAGAGTTTTTTTTAAATTTCACGGGCTACCTCCTGTTAAAATTGTTAATTAATAAAAAGTATAAACTTAAAATAATGATTGTCAAGATAAAAAATTTGGAATATTATTAAAATTTCCATTTTGATGGGGATTTTCTTGCTATGATAATTCTAAATAACTTTCTTATATCTCTCCAGTTTCTCACTATAATTAACATCAAAACCGACACACCGATTGATGAGAAAAGTTTTGGAAAATCAGTTATATTTTTTCCTCTAATCGGCGCATTTATAGGGGTTTTACTTGTTATAATCTCAAGGCTGACTTCTGCCTTCCTGCCTGTATCAGTATCAGATGCGATTGTATTGGCAGTTTTAATTCTTGTCACTGGTGGTCTTCATATAGATGGTTTTGCTGATACTGTTGACGGTTTTGCAGGCGGAAAGAATAAAGACGATATATTAAGAATCATGAAAGACAGCCGGATAGGAACATTTGGCGTAGTCGGGATTGTGATGCTCCTTCTTACAAAATACCTATCTCTCCAGAGCCTTCAACCTGATACAAAATACTTTGTTTTAATTACAATGCCAGTGATTGGAAGATGGTCTGTCCTGCCAATGGGTCTGTTTTTTAAATATGCAAGGATAGAGGGCGGGACAGGAAAGATATTTGCGGAATCTATCAGATTAAAAGAATTAATCATTGGGACCGTTATAGTTCTATCAATTATAATACCATTATTCAGACTTAATGGATTTTTGATGCTTGCAGTGATATTTATTGTTACACTGCTCATTGGCAGGTATTCAAAAAGAAAGATAAATGGTATCACAGGCGATGTATTCGGTGCCACGATAGAGATTAATGAACTGATAATACTTATCCTATCGTTATTAGTTTAATGGAAAACAGGGCAACCAAGATATTTTTAGTCCGCCACGGTGAGGTGGCAAATGCTAATGAGAGATGTTACAGCGGTCATTATGATGTTGACTTATCGGCAGAGGGAATAAAACAGATGAAGGCAATTGCAGATAGATTAAAAGATATGCCTATAAAGGTTGTCTATTCAAGTGATTTGCAGAGGGCAGTAAAAGGGGCAAAATCAATTGCCGAGAGGCATTCTATTAAACCTATAGCTCTAAAAGAATTAAGAGAGTTGAACTACGGGATTTGGGAGGGACGAAGGTTGGATGAGATAAGAAGCCTCTATCCTGATGATGTTTTGGATAGGTATAACAATATTGAGCATTATAGGATTAAGGAAGGAGAGACCTTATTAGAGATGAGGGAGAGGATTTTATCTGCTGTTAATTCTATTATTGACAGGCATAAAGGTGATAATGTTGTTATAGTTTCTCATGGAGGTGTCAACCGTATAGTCCTTTTGTGGTCACTCAACATGGCTTTAAAGGATTTCTATCGTTTACAACAAAACTATGCGGCCTTAAATATAGTAAATTTCTATGACAACGGAAATTCAATTGTGGAGTTGATGAATGGATAAGAAATTTAAAAAAGGTATTGTGCAGGTTTATACGGGGGATGGGAAGGGGAAGACTACTTCATCATTAGGACTTGCCATGAGGGCTATTGGTCAGGGGTTTAAGGTTTACATGATTCAGTTCCTAAAATCTCCAAAATTGTCTTCGGGTGAATATAAAATGAAAGATGCCTTTGGAGATAATTTTCAGTTAAACAGACTCAATACACCATGGTGGTCTCTAAGGTCTTTTAAAAATGATAGCCATATAAAGAGAATGAAAGAGGTCTTAAAAGAAGAGATGATAAAACTAAAAAGTATAATATCGTCAGGTAATTACAATCTGATTATTCTTGACGAAATTAATATATGCCTATTTTATGGATTAATTGATTTAGAAGAAGTGATAGAAATTATAAAAAACAAGCCAAAGGATGTAGAACTCGTTTTTACAGGCAGATATGCACCAGAAGAATTAAAAGAGATTGCAGACCTTGTTACGGAAATGAAGCTAATAAAACACCCATTCTCTACAGGTCTAAAGGCGAGAAAAGGGATTGAATATTAAATTTAGCCAAAATTTACACGAAGAATAAAAAATTATACTATTCCATCTTTTTAAATTTATCCTTCCCTACCCCACAATCAGGACATACCCAGTCTTCCGGAAGGTCTTCAAAAGATGTCCCCGGAGGGATATCACCATCAGGGTCTCCATCTGCTGGATTATAAACATAACCACATACCATACATTCCCATTTTTCCATTTTATATAACTCCTTTCACTTTCCCTTTTTTAATTCTTCTTCCAATTGGATTTGAAGGTCATTCATTATCCTTTCAAGATGGTCTCTATGAAATAATTCCTGTTTTGCAAGAAACAGGAACATCTCTTTTGAAGGGGCATCATCTGCTGATTTTTCTGCCAAATCAAGATAGAACTCATAAGCCTCTAACTCTCTTGGGATGGCAATAACAAGTGCCTCAATTTTTTTCTTTAGCTCTCTTATTTTTTCTTTTGACATATGTAAAAATATCAAAGATTAAAAATCAAAATGTAAAATGACAAATTAAAATTCAAAAAATAATAAATTCCTTAATTTTTATATTGTGATTTTTGAATTTTATTATATAAACTTCCCTCCAAGATAACCCAGCCATGTTGCAATACCTGTAAGAGAATACACAAGGGTTACATAAAGCCATTTATTTAATCCAATTGAATACATAATCCCGCCATCATACGAACGCCATATTACAACCATAATGGCAAGGATGAAAAATATAATACCAAATACTACCTTATTATCGAAGATAAAAGTTCGCCTTCCTTGAAACCTCGTTCTCCAATCATAAAAACCTGAACCATAAGCTACTGGAATTGACATCAATCCGAATATCATTGAATAATAACAGGCAGTCTCAAAAGATGGATTATCAGTAATCAGATATAGTGTTATAAGGGCTGCACTCACAGGAAAAAGGGCATTTGTGAAATGTGTAGCTATATGATGGGTATGAACAATGAGTTTTTTCAGTGGCAACATGGCTTATAAATTACCAGATTATATATAAAAAATTCAAGAACAAAAACTAATTAAAACCACAAATTCACACAAACCTGCCTGTAGGTAGACAGGTTTTCACAGATAAAAATTTTAATCCAACATCTGTATTCAGGGGAGAAGGGATTAATGGAAGGTTTATCTCTTCAAAAATTTTTGAAATAAGATGAGACTCATGCTATTCATCATAATCTATAATATACAGGAATGATAATGATATTGCTCACATTAAACTACAAAAGGGAGCGAGGATTCAAGTAATTAAGGGGTTCAGTGAACTAAAAAACACTTGAACTCTTAAACCTCTGAACCCCAGACCCCTCAAATCCTTTTAGTTAATAGACTTAAATGCACCTGCTGCCATCATTCCCATAGAGATTATAATACACCATTCGCCAAGAGGGATTAAGTAGCCAATAGGTTGTATAAAAGGAACAAGGAAAAGACCGAGAGGCATGATTATCATACCTGCCAATGCCAAATTAGAACCGAGTTTCCTGGCACTGTCTCCAAGCCCAACCCTCCCTATAAATAAGCCATATAGAATATTCAAGATTGCAAGTGTATTTGCATGGACATGGGCAACACTCCAGTAACCTTTAATTGGTGACTTCTGCCATTCCTCCCCCCCTGTCTGCATCTTTATTGCAAGAATAAATCCTAAAAAAGTTGCAAGTGTAATCCACAGAAAGCCAAATTTTATATTTGTCTTACCTGAATTCATACCTTTTTACCTCCTCTCATCCAAAATAAAATTTTTTGTTATTTATTCTTATGTCTCATTCGTTTCCTCATCTTTTTCAGCTTATGCTTTCTCATTTTCTTTCTTCTCTTTTTCACAACACTTCCCATATTTATCCCCCCTTTCTGTTAAAAGATTTACCTATTTTCTAAAGCCTTTTCTCATTTTTAAGTCCATATAGACCCTTAAACACTCAGCTACATTTTTTAATGATACCATACATTATCCTCTAATCACCACAAAACTTATCATTCTCCCTGCCGATTTACCTTCTCTGCGGTACGAAAAAAATTTGTCATTGTGACAAGATGTACAAAAATCTATTGTAAAGATATTTTTTTCCTCTACCCCTGATTCCATCAGCTGTTTTTTATTTATCTCCTTGAGGTCTAACATCCACTTTCCATGCCCCTTTTTTACTGTAATATCTTTAAAATAGGCAAATCCCTCTTTAAAGGGATTGACTGATTTTTCATCTACTTCATAACAGCAGCCACCAATCCCTGGTCCAATAGCTGCAATAATATCTTCAGGTGGAATACCAAATACCTCTGCTATTTTTGCAGCAGCCTTCTTTGAAATCTCCAGAGATGTCCCCACCCTACCGGCATGGACAACACCAACACCTCTTCCTTTTATATCAGCCAATATTATGGGAAGACAATCTGCTGTAAAGACTCCTATTGGAAGATTTTTGATATTCGTTATAATGGCATCAGCCTCAACATTGTTTAACTTTGGATTTTTCTCTGTTATAACATGTATGTTGTCGCCGTGAACTTGCCTTACAGTAAATACTTCATTAGCATCTAATTTAAAATGATTTCTAAGAATATCTTCTGCATTTCCACAGGTTCTTGTTGTAAAAGCATGTATAAGATTGCCCAACCCGTCAAGCTTCTTTATAGTTAAATATTCGTTACGCATCCTAAATCTCCACACCTCCTGCACTCACCCTTTTCAGGACATGCTGGGGTAATCTTTTCTTCTCTACTCTCTTTAGCTTCTTTTATGAGATAATCTTTCCTTATTCCTGAATCAATATGGTCCCATGGCAAAACCTCATCAAAACCCCGCTCTCTATAGATATAAAAATCTGGATTGATGTTTGTCTCTCTGAAGGTTTTAAACCAGTCGCCATTTAATTCATAGCATTTATAGAGCAGTTCACCAATCCTCCTGTCTCCTCTTGAAAGCAGAGCCTGAACAAACGCCCATTTTGGCAATTCATGTATGATATTTATATTGCTCACACCTTTTAGTCCTGACTTTATCTTTTTAATTTTACTATTCAGCGACTTAGTATCTTCCATCTTCTCCCACTGATACGGAGTAAACGGTTTCGGTATAAATGGATTTACACTTAATGTAATATCTCCAAGATGCCCTTTACTCTTCGCAATTTTCAATATTGAGTGTTTTATCCTTTTCGTAAGGCTTACAATAGCCTCTATATCATCATCAGTCTCTGTAGGAAGTCCGATAAGAAAATATAGTTTATAATTGTGTAACCCTGCCGAAGCTATAAGCTGAACTGCATCCAAAATTTCATCATCACTCGTCTCCTTATTTATAACTCTTCTCAATCTTTCGGAGCCTGCCTCGGGGGCAATTGTTGCTGTCCTGTGTCCGCTAACAGATAGCAAATCAACCAGTTTTTTTGACAGTCTATCAAGTCTTAATGACGATACCGATATTGTCCCTCCCATTTTTGCTATGCCATCGCATATTTCATCTATATAAGGACTGTCGCATATTGCCGACCCTATAAGCCCAATCTTTTTTCTATATCTTAACCCTTCAGACACCTCTTTAAGAATAACCTCTGCACTATAATTTCTCACAGGGCGGTAGCTATATCCGGCAAGGCAGAATCTGCAGTGTTTTCCGCACCCCCTTTCAACCTCAATCAGAAACATATCACCAAATACTGTATTTGATGTTATTATTTTAGAAGAAGTAGGGGTCTTATTCAAGTCCTTTACCCACCTCCTTTTAATCTTCTGTGGAAAGCCGTTCTTCGGCAATACCATTTCAATTGCACCTGAATCTTTGTAAGTCACATCATACGCAGATGGTATATAGATACCATCAATAGTGGATAGCCTCTTATAAAACCCATCCTTGCCCTTATTAATGGCGAGGCTGAAGCATCGCACTGCATCGACAAATTCATCTATTGCCTCATCCCCTTCTCCAATAAAAAAAATGTCAATAAAATCTGATAATGGCTCAGGATTGAATGTAGCACATATTCCACCCATCAAAACAAACGGGTGCTTCTCGCTTCTATCCTTACACTTTAGCGGTATATGAGAAAGGTTAAGAATTTTAAGTATATTTATATAATCTGCTTCAAATGTAACAGATAAGCATAGGATATCAAAATTGTGGACAGGGGTCTGGGATTCAAGAGAAAATAATGGAATGTTCTTTTTTTTAAAACTGAATTCATCTTTAGGGAAAGGAAGGAATACCCTCTCACAAAGGACATCATCATGCTGGTTAAGGAGGTAATATATCTTTTGAAAACCGAGATTGGACATGCCAATCTGATAGGTATTTGGATAACATAGGGCAATTGTTATCTTTCCACCAAAAGATTTTTTAATGCCACCAAATTCTTCCGATAAAAGACCTCTAGCTTTTTCATAAAGCTGCCATGACATAAATTTAACTGGGGGTAAAAAACTTTTAACTTTGATTCTTTGACTCGCTGAATCTTTGACACTGTTATTTCTCTGGTTCTCTTATTCATGATGGCCTAACTCATCATCTTTTTTTCTTTTTTCTCCTGCTCCTCTTTGCAGGCAATACAAAGTGTAGCAACCGGACGAACTTTTAACCTGTTTACACCTATATCCTCACCACACTCTTCACATATGCCAAAGGTTTTATTTCCAATCTTTGAAAGTGCTTCATCAATTTTTTTTAACAATTTTCGCTCCCTGTCCCTCAATCTTAGTGTAAAGTTTCGGTCTGTCTCTATTGATGACCTATCAATACTATCTGGCAATTCTTCCCCCGCAACAACAAGATTTTCATTCATAGTCTTTGTGGCATCAGAAAGAATCTCCTGTTTCTGTTTTAAGAGCTCTTCTTTAAAATACTCAAGGCTTTTCTGTTCCATTAATTAAAACCTTCAATTTAATTCATTCTTACTCTTTCTTCATATCTATGTCAAGTCCAAAAGTTTTGTTAAAATATCTTGATATAATACTTACTTAACTGATAAAATTTAATACATAACACATAACATAACAAGAAGGGGTAAAAATGAATACAGGCATATTTTATGCGATGGTTGCCCTCATTGCTCTAATAGTTGGTGTAGCTCTGCTCATAATAATTCTAAAACCGTTGATCTTCCCCTTGTTGTGGGCAGTTATAATTGTAATGTCAGCCCAGCCACTCCATCGGTTTGTTAAAACCCGGATAAAAGGGGATATAACATCGGCACTTATCACTACTACACTTTTAACTCTTATTATAGTATTGCCGTTTATTATTCTTGTAGAGATGCTTTCCATTGAGGCTATACAAGCTTATAATATCTTTCAGGAATGGTTTGAAAAAGGCATATACCCACCTCTTGAATTCTTAAAAAGTTATCCCCTCGGCAAAACTGTCTGGCAGAATATGAATTACTTTCTCTCACATTTCGGAACTACCACAAAGACTGTCATGCTTTCGTTGAGTAAACGGATTGCAGAGCTTGTTCTAGAATATTCAGGTGAGGCAATTAAAAATATCCTTATTTTTATGATAAAGTTTGTATTTATGATAATTGCCATGTTTTTCCTGTTTAAGGATGGTGCAAAATGGGGACATCGCATAATAGAAATAATCCCACTTGAAAAAGGTCAGATAGATATACTCCGCAGTAAATTTCACCAGATGATTTATGCCGTCCTCTATGGGATACTCCTTACATGCCTTGCTCAGGGGACACTCGCTGGAATTGGCTATGCAGTTTCAGGTATTAATTCTCCAGTCTTATTAGGTGCTGCCACTGCCATTTTTTCTATAGTACCTATCATAGGAACAACGATAATATGGGTTCCTGTGGTTGGCTATTTATTTTTGTCGGGGAATACAGGTCATGCAATTGCATTGGGACTCTGGTGCCTTTTAGTCGTCGGCACAATTGACAATATGATACGGCCGATTTTTATAAGTGGCCAATCCAGAACACCCCTATTTATTACTATAGTCGGAGTATTTGGCGGTCTCTCATCATTTGGTTTTATTGGCATTATCTTGGGACCGCTGATATTGGTAATCTGTTCCACCCTCTTTGAGTTCTATATTGAATACGGACAAACACAAGACTCGCCCCTTTTGGATAAATAATTTTATTTGACATAAACTATTTCTATATGATATTTTTAAAAAACTACAGCAATTTTAACGTTCTATTCAGGAGGTAAATAAATTGGCAAAGAAACTTAAATCAAAAAGGCATAAATCAGCAGTAAAAAGGGCAAGACAGAGTTTAAAAATAGCCGAGAGAAATACCTTTTATAAGTCTGCTGTTAAGACTGCGGTAAAGAAAGTTGTTGCAGCAGCCAACATCGGAAAAAAGGAAGAGGCATTAGATTCACTTTCAAAGGCAAAATCTTTAATTGATAAGGTCGTCTCAAAAGGGATAATCCACAGGAACACGGGGTCAAGGAAGATCTCAAGGTTATACAGGCTGGTCAATTCTATTGGCGTAAAAACTGCTACTGCATAGATCAAAGATGAGTTTTTCAATAATAATCTTCTTGGATATATCGGATGTTTTAATTTTGACATCCGCTGCTTGAACCTTATAAAAGCTATCCTTAAGTTCTGTTAAAGTATATTTATCAGCCTGTTTTAGATAGCCCTCTAAGAGAAATGGGGCAAAACCTGCCTTTGCAGGTATTTCAGATGAAGGGGCTCCATTTTCCCTATAAACCTTTGTAAGCAGAATAAGGCGGAACTGCCGAGCAATCATACCAACTATTTTCTCAGGCATCTCTCCCTGACTAAACATTTTATCAAGAAATTTGAAAGCCTTATTAATATTCTTTGAGCCTATTGAATCTGTAAAGGCAAAGATTGATTCTATCTTTGTATCTTCAACCATCAGCTTTATATCATCTATTTTTATATCTTTGTTACTCCCCTTAAATGTGAATACCTTTTCCAGTTCATTTTTTAGCCTCTGAAGATTACTCCCTACAATACTTAGCAGATAATCCTTTGCATTATTATCAATTCTATATCCTGACTCTTTTGCAATTTTCATCACCCATCCTGTTGTATCCTTCTCATATAATGACTTAAACTGAATTACTACACCATTTTTTAAGATAGTATTATATAATTTATCCCTGCCATCAATTTTATGTCCGGTAAGTATAAGGGTGGTTGTCGGAGATGGATTTGAACAATACTCTATTAATCTTTCTACACCTGATACCTTTATTTCATCTATACCTTTAACAATTATTGCCCTCCTCTCTCCCATAAATGGAAGTGTCTGTGCCTTGCTGACTATTTCTTCACAACTGGTCTCCCCTCCCCTTAAAAACTCCAGATTAAAATCCTTATTAGAAGGTTCAACTATAACTGACACTATCTTTTTAACCGCCTCATCAATCAGAAATCCTTCATCTCCATAAAACAGATAGAGAGGATTTAGCCATCCCTTTTCAATATTTTTAATAAGTTCGCTGTAGTTCATTATCAGTAAATCCTTTATTTGAGAACAAAAAATTAATTAGCCACAGAAAACACAAGTCACAGAGAAAAATAAAAACCACAAATAATCACTGTATATCTGTTTTAAAAAAGATTGTTTTTTTCTCTGTATTTTCTATGCCTTCTGTGGCAAATTTTTACAATTTCCTGCTAAAAACCAACCTTCTCTCTCCTCACACTGTGACAGCGGATACAGTTTTCAAATCCCTTAGGTGCATATGCAATCCTGCCATGGCATCGTCCACAGAATTTTCCCTCCCAAATATCTTTCATTTGAAAATCATTAGCCCCTTTTTTAGGTATAAATATAGCAGGGTGACATACCCTACATGAGAACCAATAATTATGAGTGGTATGCGGAAAACGGACATTTGCCATCATTCTGTCATTTATCTCAAATATTATATCTTGATTAAACTCTTCATCATCTTTTTTGACCCTCTCCCCTTTAATTGAATCTAATGGACTTATAATACCTCTTTTTACAGCCATACTCCAATCAGGATAACCGAAGAGATCTTTTGGAAATTCCCTAAGAGCAGATACCAACGGAGGATTAATTGGAGGGGGTATCCAGAAATCACCCATCCAGCGTTCCTTTGCCTGAGTCTGAAATTCACCCTTTTTTCTTTCAAGCTCTTCTCTTTCTCTCTTCAACCTCGCATCCATTTTTACCTTCGCCTCTTCTTCTGTAAAATCAAGTCTGCCAGTTTCGTAAAAAGGGATAAAACCAAACCCTTCCTTATCTATTGCTTCTACTTTTGCCTCCTCCTTCAGATCAGAAGGTGTTTTACAACCACTGTTTGGAAACAAAAGAATGAATAAAAGAAAGATTAAAAGGTGAAAGGTGAAAGGTGAAAGGTGAAAGTTTTGAGCTTTGAGCTTTTTTGCCTCTTGTCTATTACTTCTTGCTTCCTGCATTATTGCCCTTTATTTTTTCTCTTGTCCTTCCTTATATGATCTGGGGGTGGGGTAAGTTTGTCATCATCTTTTTTTATACTCTGACCTTGTACCGTCGGTTTTTCACTCCCTCTTATCGTAGCACTTCTACTGTGACATTCTTTGCAATTATATTTTTTCTCTGTCCCGATATCGGGTTTTTTTATCTCAGAATAAATTAGTGGAGTATGGAGAATTAAAAACATGATACAGAAACATAATATCAAAATCATCCGTTTCATTTTAAATCCCTCCTCTGAAGAAATTGAAGATTGAATATTTAAGATTGACTATTTTCTATTTTTCAATATTCAATTTTCAATAGTCAATATTTAATTAGTAACAACTATCTGCAATATTAGGCGGTGAGTACCATAACTCCATATCAAACCCATGGCAGTTAAAGTCGCATCCCTTTCTCCATGCACCAGCTGCCTTAACGCACCCCCAGAATGGTCTGCTGTAGCTCCACAATGAACTGGGACTAACAATAGGAGAAAAATTAATAAGACGGGTTCCACCATCCAGAGGCCTCTTCCACAATGGGGCATTGGTATCATTATACATGGTATTAGCAGCATCTATATTGGAATGAACATTATAATGACAATTCGCACAGGTTGTACGGCTTCCACTGTCTGCAAGAACAGGTTTTTTGACTATATGGCTTGCATGGAGGTTTATATCATATAACGTGCTATAGAAATTGGTCTTAGGTCCATCTGTCCAGCTGCCACATTCATTATACGGATCACCACACTGTTTTGTAAATGCCTCTTCATTATGGCAGAGAAAACAGAGGGCAAAATTATTACTCTCGTAAGAACTGAATGGCTCAGCCCACCCCGCCTCAACTACTCTCGTTGAGGGATTCAATACAGTCCCCCATATCCCCAGTGTCGTATTATAATTAGCCCTCAAAATCCGATGTGTCTGATAACCGCCTACAGGAGAGGGTTGAGAGCCATGAGGACCTACAGGACTTACTCCGCTATAATTTGATGTAAGGTCTGTAGTTCTTATATTGGGATTGGATTTTGTTACAGGTCCCTGTGTGCTTCCTGTTGCTTCTGTATTATGACAATCGGTACACATAATAGTTTTGTTAGGGGTTAAATCAGCCAATAACTGTCTCTGTAAAGCAGCCGAAGTATTCCTACCGGCCTCGGCTACCGGATGATAGGCAGTATTCTGACTTGGGCTGGGATTGTAGTCAGAAGATTGTAAGCCCGTACTTGAAGGGTTAAACTCACGCCTTTTATTGCTTCCATTAGTATTACTGGAGGCAGGATTTCCAGTAGAAGTTCTCAGTGGATGATTTGAATGATTTGGATTAAGCCCAGAACCTGGATGGGTTTTCTCTGGAATAAAATTAGCGTATCCATCACCATGACATTTAAGACATATTTCATAGACATACGGCTGACGTATTGGTGATGGGTCATTTGTTACACCAGTTATATCTACATACCTTAGCCCTTCAACCCTGTTGCTTGACTTAGCAGCATGAGGGTTATGACAATCATAACATTCCACATGCTTTTTATTTATATCATCTATAGCTATAGGGAAGGTTTCATTAACAACATGCCTACCCGCCAGATTTGTATCATCCACAGGATGTCCACTCCCGCCAAGACTCCTCTTATCAATTTCTGCTTGTATATTGGGTATGTTACCATTTCCGGTTGTTCCATCATGACAAGTTTCACAGAGCTTCTCCTCCCATGCATTAAGCTGACGGGGAATAAGATAATCCTTAGTAATAGAAGGGTTGCTTGATGTAAGTTGTTTTGATTCAGGAACTGTATCTGTATCATAGGCATTACCTGCACTGCCAAGGATACCATGAGGAGTATGACAGTTCAAACATATACCTTTTTGAGCTACACCATTGAGCGTAGAAGGTCGGGCTTTTCTTGGATGGTCAGTGGCACCACTTATACCCGGCCAGAGCATATTTGAATTTAATGAGAAGGCACCATGGGTTGAGTTTTCATAAACAGTCTTCCCCTGAAAAAATCCATATTCCCCCCATCCTGCCGGCTTACCTGTAAATTGAAATGTTTCATGGCATGTCAAGCATAGTTTTTCGTTGTTATCAGCAAAGAGAAGATATGGGTCTGGACCCTCAGCCTCCTGAGAATTCATAAATGATGGATAGATATTAACATTAGGATAAGGCTCACTACCGCCAAAGCTTCCATGTATTTCATGACAGTGCAAGCATTCACCTTTTTGATATGTGCCTGCACCTGTGGCAGGAGGCCAACTCCCTGTTGTAGAGCGGTCTACTCCATTACCTGTGACACCTCCATGCTTTGTAAATGGAAATGCCCCACCTGTTGCGTCTACAATTGGTGTATACATGAGTATTAAAAGGAAAAAATCAACTACTACTAAAGAAATGAGCAATATAATCCTTATAGGATATAAATTTGAGCCAAAGATATGCAGGTATCTTCTAATCATGCCAACCCCATACAAAATAAAAGTCACAGATTCAAAGTGTCAAATTAGAAGAAACTCTGATTTTCCAACACCTTGACACTTTTAGTCTATTATATAACCTACCCCTAATATAATTAAGCATTTTTTATGCCATAAATATTAAATTTCTATTCTAACGCCTGTATAAAAACTTATAGAATCTAATACTTATAACCATTTGAAATATTAACCCTTACCTATCTACCACTAACTTGGCAAAGCAAAAAGTTGGCTGATAAAGTATGGCGTGTGTATTATTACATAGGGGCTGTGAAATATTGCACATATCAACCCTCTTGTATTACCCTTATCACTTCCTCCATGGTTGTAGTACCATCTATAACCATTCTAAGGCTATCCTCTTTTAGAGTGGTCATACCACTGTTTACAGCAGCAGACTTTATTGTATTTGCCCCAGGACTTTTGAGTATAAGAGCCCTTATATTGTCATCTACTACTAATATTTCAAATGCCGCAATACGTCCCCAGTAACCTGTTGATACACATTCTTTACAACCCTCACCCTTATATATTTTTACATCTTTAATATCTCCCCTCATAATCCCTTTAAGTTCATTCATCTCCAATTCATTTGGTGCAACAGCCTTCTTGCAATTCGCACAAATTCTCCTGAACAATCTCTGTGCTACCACTCCAATAAGGGTAGAGGCGAGGAGATAATCGGTAAGCCCCATTTCAACAAGACGGGTTATAGCACCTGCGGCATCATTTGTGTGCAGTGTGCTGAAAACAAGATGTCCAGTTAATGCAGCATGTATAGCTATTTCAGCAGTCTCCCTGTCCCTTATCTCTCCAACGAGAATAATATCAGGATCCTGTCTTACAATATTCCTCAGCCCATTAGCAAAGGTTAGTCCTATTTGTGGTTTTACCTGTATCTGATTGATGCCCTCAAGCTGGTATTCTACAGGGTCTTCTATAGTAATAATCTTTCTATCAGAGGTATTCAATTTTTCAAGGGCAGCATAGAGTGTCGTAGTTTTCCCGCTTCCTGTAGGTCCGGTAACAAGAATCATCCCATGGGGCTTTGTAATCATATACTCAAATTTTCTTTTGTTCTCTCCTATCAGTCCAAGTTCCCTCAAGTCTAATACAAGGCCACCCCTATCAAGTATTCTTATCACAATCCCCTCTCCATGAACAGTAGGGACGGTGGCAACCCTTAAATCTATATCCTTACCTCCTAATCTGGCATTGATCTTTCCATCCTGGGGAAGCCGCCTCTCAGCGATGTTAAGATTGGCAAGTATCTTAACCCTAGATACAACAGCTGCCTGAAGCGATCTGGGAAGAACCTCTCTCTCATGGAGAATGTCATCTATTCTATACCTTACCTTTAGTATCTTTTCAAAGGGCTCAATGTGTATATCGCTTGCCCTGCACCCTATAGCAGTACTCATAATATGGTTAACCAGCCTCACTACAGGTGCCTCAGATGCCATATCTCTTAAGTGATCAATATCCTCATCATTTATCCCTCCATCAAGGTCATGGGGTGCTATATCTCCAATAATCTCATCCACACTGGACTGCCCTACCTTATAGTGTTGTTCTATTGCCCTTGAGATATCATCATTCCTTGCCTTGAGAGCTTTTACCTCAAATCCGGTTGCAATTTTTATCGCATCAAGGACATCATAGTCCTCTGGATTGGAAGCGGCCACATATAATACATTGTCACGCACATAGAGGAGGTAGATTAGTTTATTCTTCAAAAACCTCATGGAGATTTTGTCAGTTATGAATGGGGTTTCAGGAAAATCTGTATATTCAATCTCACAGAAATCTTTTTTTACCTGAGATAATGCTATCTCTTTCCCATCCTCTGCACGTCGTCCATATAGTATTTGCATAATAAGTGTGAGTGTCTTTTACTGACACTATTCACTGACAATGACACTTTTTAAATTTACTCTTTTATACGCCCTTTAATCTTATCCTGAAGTCCCTTGACCATTTCACTGAATTCAGTAGTAATGTCCCGTGCCTCTTGAGAGTTTCTAATCACCCTCGGTGTAATAAGAAGAATCAGCTCATTTTTCTTTTTAGTCTTTGACTTATATCTGAAGAGGTGTTTTATAAGAAATATATCTCCAAGGAAAGGGACCTTAGTTATACTATCCTCTTCCTGTTCGTTTATAAGCCCGCCTATAAGTACAGATTGTCCATCCTGCACCACCATACTGTTATTTGCCTTGCGCTGAAATATCCTGATATCAGTTGAACCAGCCAGTACAGCCGATGCAGCATTGCTGAGCTCAAGGGTAAGGTCAAATGTTACCAACCCTGTAGTATTAATATGAGGCGTTACCTTAAGTAAAACACCAGTATTTCTCCTCTCAATAGCTATAGATTCTCTAACATCAGTAATAGTTCTACTTGTTATGATGGGGACTTCATCGCCTATATTGATGCTTGCTTCTTTGCCATCTCTGGCAAGAATATGTGGAGAGGCAAGAATGTTAAGTCTGCCTTCGCTTGCCAGTGCATTAAAGGTAGCACTGAAATCGTCCCTTATTACAGATGCGGTAAGTCCACCCGCTGCTATGGTGCCAGCCTTAGAGAGACCGAGTGATGTCCCAACAGCAGTACTATATATCCCTTCGCCTAATTTTCCATTCCGCAGGGCATAATCTATCCCAAATCTTGTATCGTCATTCAGGGATACCTCTGCAATAAACACCCCTATCATTACCTGACGGGGAGCAATATCAAGGTCATCAAGCATTTCTTTTATCATCTTATAATCCTTTAGAGCCGCCTTGATTATTATTGTATTGGTAATAGAATATGGTATGAATTCCACTGCACTGTCACCAATTCCTGAAGCTGCAGGTTGTCTTTCTGTTGCGACAGTCCTCTCCTTTTGCTCACCTGCTGGTTTCTTTTCTGCCTCAGCTCTTTTTTTAAGCTCATCTGCCCTTTTTGATACCATTCCTTTCCTTCCAAATATCTCATTCAAGATATCAGTAAGATCGGTGGCAATGCCATTCCTCACCTGATAGATATATGTCTTTATCTCTTCCCCGCTCTCCACTTTATCCAACACCTCAATCCACCTCTCCACCTCCCCCATAATCTGAGGTATGGATGTCATAACTAAAAGAGAATTCAGTCTCGGAATGGAGATAAAATTTATCCCTACCGATATAGCGGATTTGGTAGATACATTCAGCGATGCAAAGAGTTTCTCCATCTCCTTTGTTATATCCTCAACATCAGCCTCCTTCATAGGAAAGAGCTTCATCTCTACACCACTAAAAATACTTACATCCATAACCTTTATTATCTCTAACACCTTATTCACATTACTCGCAAAGTCAATGAGTAAAATAGTGTTCCCCCTGTCATAGGAAGTTAGTACTGCACCTTGTGTTGTAAAGGGTCTTATAATGTTAATAAATTCCTTTGCCTGAACATACATAAGCTGGATTACCTGAAATATTATCTCATCACCAGGTGGAGGTATCTCCTGGTCTGTCCTGGGTATAAGAAGCATCCCCTTTGCCTCTGTAGCTGGAACTATATGATATATATCCCCGTCCTTGATTATTGCAGCCCCTGATACCTTGAGTATCGTGGTAAAGATGTCAAAGAGGTTGTCCGGCGTTATCTCTCCTGTGGTGTGAATATTTACCATTCCCCTAACCCTTGGGTCTATAATATAATCCATTTTTAAAAAATCACATACGAGAGTTATAATTTCATAAATATCAGCATTATCAAAATTAAGGACTATGTTTTTGGCAGAAGTTTTACCAAGTTTATCTTCTATATTTTTTTGAGGAGGATTGACCTGTAATTGTAAGGGTTTTTCCTGTGCATAAAACTCCACAGGAGTAAAAAGCAAGAGGCAAGATACAAGAAACAAGATACAAAATAAAAATGTACAATTCAATTGGGTAGTCTTTTTTTTGTTCATATTAAAGAAATCATAATTTGCCACAGAATCTTTTAGTATTAAGGAGTCCGAGAATCATAGTGTCAGAGAAAAATCTTCTGTTTTGACTCAATCACTCTCTGTCACTTTGTCTCTCTGTGCCTCAGTGGCTCATTAAATTTTTCCCCCTTTCTTTATGTTTAAGATGCCGGAGGTGGAGACAGTAGAGGTATTTCTAATGGCACCGTCTGTGCTGGAGCCCCCCCAGTATTCTCGGTTATTTGTGGTCGCAGAGGTCTATCAGAGTCATGCATCTTTATGACCCTTTCACCCTCCTCATCTTTGACAACAATCCTATCCTCCATTATAGCAATGACTTTTTGGTCTTCAATGGTATCACCTATCCGTACCCTCCTTGTTAGACGTCCCCCCTTGACATGGGGTACAGTATCTTTAATAATTACAGCCTTATAATTCCCGATGATAACAATCCCTTCCATGATAATTGGTTTTGCTTTCGGCTTTGATAATGGTGATGTTTGCGATTCCACCTTAATCTCCTCAGCCCCCTCTCTCCTTTGTGTGTGAAAAAGGTTTTTTTCAATAACCCCTGCAAAAAATTCATTTAAGGGCAATAATTTCTCTCCCTCTTTTTCAAAGCTCGTCTCCGATAATACCATACCCTCTCGCAGGGAATCATTTTTTTTATCGGATTTACCTCTCCCCCTCCCTTCAGTTGTGGGTAAAACGGGAAGACTAACAGCCCCTTGCTTTATGAAGGAGAGGGCTGATTCAGCTGACCATACTTTTAAAAACTGCCATCCCTCAAAAAAGATCAGAAACAATAAAAAAATGTTTACTATAATAAAGACTTTTTTCATAAAAAGTGTTTAGTTTAGCTTTCCACCTCAGCAAGTCCCTCAACAATAAGAATTGCATCAAGCCTTGATGCCTCTTTTACAATTTCGCCTTTTATAGTAACTGAGTTTATATTAATAAACTTTGCAGCTGTTTCAAGATCATAAAGGAAATCAATGAGTCCTTTGATATTACTATAGGTGACAAGCTGAAGGGATATCGTGTTATAACCACCAACTCTTGTTTTAAGATTTGACTGGACAGGCTTCTCCGTTTTTTTTATGTTAATACTCTTAATCATCACATTATATCTTCCTGCGCTGTTCTGTATGATGGACTGAAGCTGAGCTGCAGCCAGAGCATGAGTTTTTGCAAAAAAGATACGGTTCTTTGTCCTCTCTATTATGGTCTTTGCCCTTCTTGATCTCGCCTCAATATCAGTTCTGCCCTCAAGGGTAGTTTTATAACGATTTAAGAGTTCTGTCTTAAGTGAGATATCTTTCATCATTTTTGACTCATATTTCATGATAGGCTCAAAGAGTAAAGTGTAGCAGGCAACGATGCCTGTCAATACCCCGCCGTATATTATAACTCTTTTGGTTCCCTTTGTAATCTTCACTTACAAACTCTCTAATTTTGCTTTAATACTAAAGTTTTCTAAATATACGCCCTCACCAATAAAAGGGATGGACCCCCTTCCACCAACCACCTCTTTTCTTTTCACTGTAGCAGAGAATTCCACATCTTTAAAAACAGGTGATGCCTCAAGGAGAGAGAGAAGGGTAACTGCCGATACTGAACGCCCAACAATTTCTATCTCATTATCATGATATTTAAGCATGGTCAGGTAAGTATCCGATGGAATAACATCAGTAAGCTCCTTAAGAACAGAAAGAAAGAGCACTCTCCTTTTACTGAAATTATTAAGCTGAGGAAGACGCTCTTCCATAACAATGGCCTCTTTTTTAAGTTTTTCAAGAGCTATAGCTTGTCTTTCCATAAGCATTATCTTTTCTTTAATCTGGCTTAGAGTGTTAGTCTCCTTCTTTATTCGTAAGACAATCCCTCCCCCCCATAGAGATACTAAAAAAATGAATAATATTATCGCTGTAAGTCGTAGAACTCTGGATGACTTATCTACATTTACCTTCACAGGAAGGAGATTCATTGCAGCAATATTTTCATTAAGTCCTCTTAGACCGCAGCCAAGAGCGGCCATCTGAAATTGAATACCAGAGCTGTCTTTTATATCTATATCTTTAAAAGTTTCAACCCTTACTGCTTCCTTACCTGTAGCATCAGAAATTTTCTTTAGAAACTCCTCATCAGAAGTTCCATCTCCTAATACAATTATCTTCTTTATTTCCCCTATTTCATGTTCACCAACACTTAAAGGGGATATCCTTCTGTATTCCTTTAAAATTGTATCTGCAATTTGCTCCTTTCCTAAACTAACTTTCGGATGAGGTCTATCAAAATCCCTTGAATATTCCATATTCTTTTCATTATGAAAGGAGAGCTCGCAGATATTAGCCCCAACGTAAAGGACGATATTCTTACCACCAGTGAGGCTATCAGATGGAATTATTCTGGCAATGGCAGTGGAGCTTACCTCCATAGAAATAGGCTCAAGCCCAACCCCTTTAAGGATATCATGATAATATTTGAGACGACTTTTTTCTATAGCAACAAGAAGTATTCTGACTTTACTCCCATCCAAAGTATGTCCCAAATTTTGAAAATCAAAATAGGCGGTATCCACGGAAAAAGGTGTATAATTATCCAACTCATAACCTATTACTTCACTCAAATTCTCTTCAACTTTAACAGGTAATTCAATATTAAGAAGTATAACATCCCTTCGTGGAAGGGCAACATAGGGCATTATCCTTTGAAGTCGATTTGCCTTCACAAAGTCTGATACACCCATTTCAAACTCCTCCATCTTCATCCCGTATACAAAAGGTACAGAGAGACTATTTACCACAGTGGTCTTGCCAAAAGAACGCTTTAAGTAGAGGAGGTCAACCCTATCATCCCAAAAGCTTATCCCTAATGCTGACTTTGTTAGTATCATAAAATTGGCATATTATAATCTAAACACTTTAATTTTGCTATATATTTATCCTTCCTTCCAATAAAGTATCTCATAATCAGTCTTCCCCTTGATTTTGATTACCGATTTAAAGGACCGCCTTACATGGCTTCCATTTAATTTTCCTACAACCTCTATAGTATATATCCCTGAGGAAGAAAAACTAATAAATTTTCCAAATTCAGGGGGTAATGTAACTGCCCTTATTAAGTCACTCATATCACGAAAGGGGCTTTCTTCCCTTATAGTGATTATTTTTTCAGCCTTGACCTCGTCAATAGTAGGGATAGATAAAAGGAGGGGTAAAGGTGCAGTATTAATATTTATTTTATTAGAACCGGTAAACACTGTAAAGACACTCTCCATCCCTGCCCTGAATATTTCTTCTTCTCCTGATAGATTTTCCTCCACTACACTCTGAGCTTCTGCTTCCCATGAAACAAGTTCAGGGTCAGAACTTCGGTCTATCACAGTATTATAGAATATTTTCGGGGTAATACCCCTGACCCACAAGAGTTCATCCACTGTGACAAGTGGTTCATTTTTCGCACGATATGGTTTAGGAAGCAACCTGTAATAATCGTCCTCAGCCCCGTTGAGTCTATGAAAGTTATTCTCATCAATCCAGTCAAGTATAGAATCTGCTATTACATCCTTATCTTCAACCTCAATATCCAGAGCAGTAAGAACCCTGATAATATCATCTCTACTTGCCACATTTATATCTATCTTCCCACTTTCATCAATTATTCTAACCTCTGCATGTCCATCTTGAAAATGGACCATGTTAACCCTGCCATCCAACTTTAACCCTTCTTTTAGAGGCTCCCTGTCAGTGCTTCCTTGACTCTTTAACAACTCCATGATAGTCCGCTGAAAACCACCTCTGGCAAGGTAATAAGCATTTATCTCTTCCTTAAAATTACCAACTGCCTGAACCTCAGTGCGAACCATCCATGCAAAGGTATTCACAATAACACCCAGAAAGATGACAACCCACAAAATCAGGATGAGCGCAACACCTTTCTCATTTAAAGTGTCAGTGTCAGTTTTCAGTGTAAGTACTTTTTTACTGACACCCGCGATGATACTGCTTTTATTTTTTTTAAACACTGTCACTTGCACTGACACCTTTTTATGTCCTCTCTTTTAGTGGCTTCTTGCTTGCCATCATAAGGGGAATTATAACATTTGTAAGATAGCTATGCTCACCTTCACTGTGCTTCAGTGTCAGCATAACTTCTTTGGGCAGGGATTTTTCTCTCTCTTTCTGTATCTCTAAAGACCCTTCTAATCCCCCATCTTCCCATGATGAATAGCTCCATTCTATGTCAAATATATCAAAGATTAAATTAATCGACTCGCCATCATTTATATCAAAATTTTTAAAATCCTCAATCATGTAAATAGGTTTCTGATAGGCAAATAGTGTCTTCTTTTCTGAATAAGGAACATTTCTCAAACTATAGCTTACAAAAAATAGCCCTTCGCGATTGCTTTGCCCTATAGGTCTGCTCGTTATAAACTGTATCATTTTTGGCTCTACCTTGAACACAGGAGAGAGGCTTCCATCTTCATTCTTTACAAAAAAGGGATAAACAGAGCTTAGTTGTTTAGAAATTGTATCTAATGCAATTCTCACCCTTTGTTGGTGGGCAACCTTTGATTCTCCCTTCTCCCACACCTTATAACCAAGCCTTAATCCCTGTAATATCAGAACGCCAACCATACTCAATATGAATATTGAGACGAGTATCTCCAATAATGTGAATCCTTTATCTTCGGCAAATATTCTGTGAAACCTTTTAGGCATATACTCCATAAGAAGCAAGAGGTCAGAGGCAAGAAACAAGAAAAAATCTTGTATCTTGCTTCTTACATCTTTCTTCTTGTAACCTATTCCTCAGCAGCCTCTCTGAGGATTACACTCCTAAGACTCATAGCCTTCTCCACACTCGCACTCATCCATTCCACTTTTACTTCAACATCATATAGATTAAAGGGAAGGTTCTCATTTAAATATTCTTCTTCTTCAGATATCTCAAAAGGGCTTATAGTTCTCTTCCATGTATAACCATTACCAAAACTCCCCTCCTCTGTTCCCAAGTGGATATCCTCCATGAGAACTGTATCTTCCATACCCTTTTTCGCCAAGAGAATTGCTTGAGAATATTCTTCTGATGCACGTACCGACCTCATTGCCCCAGAGAAGAGGGGCATGATGATTCCGAGGGTAATCCCCAGTATAGTAATAGCAACCAATACCTCTATAAGACTAAAACCCTTATCGTTGTTCATACAATGTCAGTTTCAGTGACAGTGTTAGGGGGAGCATTTTTCAACTTAAACTGCCACTATTAACTAACACTATCAAAGGTTACATGTGTAAGACCGGTAAAGACATCTACTTCAATTCTAAAACCTTCATCAGTCTTCTTATTTTTTACTATGATTGCCCCGCTGCTGGAACTCCCATCAGGATAAAACAGGATATTACCTTTTCCTGACTCAATCCTATCTTCCGCCATCTCCATGGATTTAATAGAAACATCTGAAGGGAGCTTAAAAGTTTTTATACTCTTTGAAAGAGTATCTTCATACCCAGCAATTCCCTGTCCCCCTAAGAAGTAGAGATTATTATCTATATCAAAACCAACAACCTGATACCTCTGTTTAAATACTGCGGTATTTCTGGCAAACTTAAGTGTTGAGACTATCTGACGGGCAGTTGCCTTGAATTTAAGAGATTCTACGGTATGCAGGAGAGAGGGCACAGCAATCAAAAGCATCAGCCCTATGAGGAACAGAACTACAAGGAGTTCCACCATAGTAAAACCCCTAATCGATTCATGTTTTGCAATTTTAAATTTTAGATTTGCAATTCTTAATTCGTAAATCTTATTATTCCTCAATGTCTTTCCAGTTGACAATATCTTGGTCTTCCCCTATGCCACCAGCCGCACCATCGGCACCATAGGATATGATCTCATATTCTCCATATTCACTTGGAGAAATGTATGCATAGGGTCTTCTCCATGGATCAAGTGGTATATCTTTGGGTATATATGGACCCCTCCACCTATCCACATTTCCTGTATTCGTCCGTAACAATGCCAAACCCTCATCGGTTGCAGGATATCTCCCTATATCCAAACGCATCGCATCCAGAGCAGTGCCAAAGAGTTCTATCTGCATTTTTGCTACCTTGAGTTTAGATTTTCCAACATGACCAAAAAATCTCGGCACTACCAGCGCAGCGAGCAGACCAAGGATTATGAGTACTATTAATAGCTCTATCAGAGTAAAACCCCTCTCATTATTTTTGATTTTGGATTTTGGATTTTGGATTTTTAAAAGCCACCCTTTCATAAACATCTCCTTTCTTAAAATGGTATCTCGTTTACACTAAAAATAGCAAGCAGCATTGATACAACTATAAAACCTACAACCATTCCCATAAAAATTATCAATAACGGTTCCATTATAGATAGAAACCTCTTTGCATTTTCCTTTAAATGAGTTTCAAAAGTATCTGCTACCTCAAGAAGCATCTCTTCCAAACGCCCTGTCTCTTCACCCACAATAATCATCTCAACTGCCATAGGTGGAAAGATACCTTCCCTCTTTAATGGTAAACCAAGCCCCTCACCATGTCTCACACTCTCATATAGTCTTATTATAGCCTTTGCAATAAAACGGTTGGTAATTGTATTACTGACAATATCAATGGATTTTAAAACCGGAACCCCACCTTTAAGAAGAGTCCCCATTGACCTGGCAAATCTTACAACCTCTGTATTTCTGATAATTGTCCCAATAACAGGCATCTTAAGCTTAAGCTGATCCCAGGCTAATCTCCCCGCACTTGTTCTCTTATAGGTGTAAAAGAGCAGATATGGACCAAGTAAGGATAGTATAAATACCCACCAATAATTTCTAACAGTCTCACTTATCCTCATCAAAACCATCGTTGATAAGGGGATTGCCTGTCCCATCTCTGAAAATGTTGCCGCAAATTTCGGTATAACAAAGGTTAACAGGATGATTATAGAAAATCCACTGAAGATTGTAAGAATAGCAGGATATATCATAGCAGATATGATATAGTTTCTGAGTTCTCTAGACCTTGAAAGAAAATCACTCAACCTCCTGAGGGTTGCATCAAGAGTAGCACTTGCCTCTCCAGCCCGTATTAAGTTGATATAAAATGGTGGAAATACTACTGGAAAAACTTCCAGTGCATTAGCAACAGAACTCCCTTTTTCAATAGAACCTAAGATATTTTCAAGCAGTTTTTTAAATCTTTTTTTTCCTTCAATACTAATAAGTGTCTTAAGACTTCTATCAATCGGGATACCTGCCTTTAAGAGTCCTGACAGTTCTCTGGTAAAATTGATGACCTGCTGCTGCGGGACACGTTGGAAGAGAAATAGCAAAGGATTTTCTCTACTCATTTTTTCAGCAGTAGGTGATGCAACATTTATAGGAATATATCCGCGATTCTGAAGTATGGTTATGACAGACCTTTCCTCCTTTGCTTCCATAACCCCTTCAATAACCGTTCCGGTAATATCTGTGGCTTTATATTTAAAAAATGCCATAGAATATAAGCTATAAAGTTATAAGGTTATAAAGTTTATAAAGTCGTTGAGCATTATGAATTTTTTACTTTATAAACTTAATATGTTTCTTTGCACCTTCAGATGCTACATAAGTATTATCCCACAGATAAATTAAAAAATCATCCCTCTTTATAGACAAAAGGGTCATAAGCGATATTCCTTTTTCTATATCCCACACCTTTATTCCATAGTCTTCACTGCCTGATACCAATCTCTTTCCATCGGCAGAAAAGACTAACATGTAAATGGAATCTGTATGTTCTGAAAGGGTACGTATCTTTTTTTTACTTGAAAGATCCCAGAGTTCCACAGTATTCACGCCATCACCGATTGCAAGGAGATGCCCGTCAGGAGAGAAAGCAATAGAATTTATAGCTGCTTTTTCACTGGAGAGCGTATAAAATGATTTTCCATCTATACTTATAAGCAGAACTGTATTGTCCTTTGTTACGATTGCTATATTCTTGCCATCTGGGGAAAATTTAGTGAGATGTACCATGCCATTATATCCTTTAAAAGTATCAACAGGGGATAACAGATTTATATCCCATACAATCATCTCTCCACCCCAACCTGTTGAAATAAGAATGTTTCCATCAGGAGAAAAGTCAAGTGACTTTACCGGTTCATTGTGCCCTCTAAGAATTGAGATGGAATCCTTTTTATAAACATCCCAGAGTCTTACTGTCCTATCCAGTCCACCCGATGCCAGAATCCTCCCTTCTGGAGAAAAATCCATACATATAGGCCAATTCTCATGCCCCTTAAATACAGCAATAGCCTTTCTCTCCCTGCTTAAACCTTGCAAAAACAAATTTTCAAAATCCCATATCTTCACTGTGTTATCCCTGTATCCTGCTGCAAGCATCATATTATCATCAGAGAGTGCTACAGCCTCAACAAACCCATCCTGTTTTTCAAAGAAATTATTCAAAGAGCCGTCTTCTATTATCTTGCCTCCACTCTCTGACTCTTTGACTCTCTGACTCTTTGACTCTCTAATTACCTCTATGCCCCTGCTTCTTGGAATATCCCATATTTTAATTACTTTGTCCCAACTCCCTATAGTTAAGACTCTTCCATCACTGGTAAGGGATTGCAAATATAATTGTCTAATGTGGTTTTCAAAGGTATGAATCTTTATACCTGTGGTGATATCCCAGAGTTTGATAGCTGTATCCCACCCTCCAGAAACTGCAACCTTTCCTTTTGGTGAAAAGTCCACAGAGTAAACTGCATGAGAATTATCATAGAGTTTCTGCATGATTATCTTTTTCTTTATATCCCATAAATGGACTTCAGGATAGGCACCGGCTGTTGCCAGAATCTCTCCATTTGAAGAGAATCTGAGGCTGTATACAGGGTGAAAGCCCTTCTCATGTTCTTCAAAAAGGGTTTCAACAATTGTCATTTTTTTTATATCCCATAAGTTTATATTTTCATCAGCCCCTCCCGATGCAAGGAATCTTCCATCTGGAGAAAATGCAACCGCATAAACCGCACCACTATGCCCTTTAAGAAATTGTGGAGTCATCTTTTTTGCATCCCATATTCCAATAGTAGTGTCACCACTTGCAGAGGCTATGGATTTACCATCTGGAGAAAATGCAACAGAAAAAACAGTTCCATTGTGGCCTGACAGTATAGCTATACACTCTCTCTTCTCAATGTCCCACAGTCTTATAGCCTTATCATCACCACCTGATGCAAGCAATCTACCATCAGGAGATATGGCAATTGAATTAATGGAACCTGTATGACCAGCAAGGGTGAACAGAGATGTTTTTGTTTTAAAACCCCAGAGTCTTATAGTTTTATCATCGCTCCCTGATGCAAGTAACTTATTATCAGGAGAAATAGCAATTGAATTAACAGAACCTGTATGACCAGAAAGGGTCTTTAAAAGGGACATGTCATGGGTATCCCATAACCTAATGGTTCTATCAAGTCCCCCTGAAGCGATGATATTACCATCAGATGAAAAGGATAAGGAACGAATAACCTTTTTATGCCCATCCTGTATAATCAGTTCAGAAGCGTAGATACTCGTATCAAGAAGCAAAAAGAAAAAAATTAGGCAGGATAAAACAAAATAGATATTAAAACTACGAAGAACGCGAAGAAAATAAAAAAATATATAAAAATTTCTATAACTTATTCCTTTGTGGCCTTCGTATACTTCGTGGTTCAGAACAAAATTAAAACGAAGATTTTTTTTGATAATCATTTATCCATTTTTTCAAATTCCTTTTTGTGTTTATAATTACCCTTCCTGTCAGCTGATGCATATCTCAACTTTATCATCTCAAGATTTATAAAAGTACCCGTCTCTTTAAGATGCACATACCCACGCAAAATGCCTGATGAATCAGTCCACTTATCTTCAAATTCAAGATAGAGTTTCTTACCCTTTACTGTTTTTTCCAAATATCCCACAGAGCCCATGCCAAATCTTCTTTTTATCCCCTCAAGCAACCCTTTACCGCCAACATTCACACCAATCAATCTGAGTTTCTTTTTCATGCCAAGGATATCAACTTCTATAGTATCTCCATCTACTACATCATGACAGACTGCAAAAACATAGTTAGGATTCTGCGAAGTGTCTTCTTCTGCTAATACCTGGGTAATGAAGAGGCAAAATGCAAAAAGCAAAAAACCAGAAACCAGACATTTTGCTTTTTGCTTCTTGCATCCTTCTTTTTTATAGAGTGTTAAAATTTGAGAAATGTGTATCATATTATTTCTTTCCTTTCATGCCAGAAGATGGCAACTTCCCTTTTTCCAGCGGCAGTGTCCATAGATTCATGCCTTCTTTCAGGCTATATATATGTTTATACCTTGTTGTCAGCTTCATATTCCCGCAAAATATATTAGCCTCTCTTCCATTATTATCCACAACAACAGCAGTCTTGTTATTTTTCTTCCACTGTAAAGTATAATAATCCAATCTCTGCTGCAAAAAATTCTTATCTTTTGGTGAAATATGAATAGCACCAGGAATATGACCATTATTATAATCTTTATGTATTCTATAATCAACAATGACGACCTCATTTTTTTCTTTCTCCATCATCTGACGTAGTTTCTTTTGATCTATTTCTTCACACTTAATCTCCTTACCTACTGCCACAGATTCTCCATTCATAATCCAGAGAAAAGATAAGAATAATATCAGAATAGCTACTGTTCTCATAAGAAGACCTCCTCTTTTATCAATAAACAACGAGTAACGAGTTTTACTCATTGTTCATTGCTTGCTCTTTGCACACCTAAAGCCAACATCTATATCTCTATATGCAGGTGGCGAATATTTCATATTTGCCACCTTGACCTCTTCTGCATTTGATCTAAAAGACCCGCCTCGTAATATTTTATAGCTACCGCCGTGAAAAGGGAGTTCAGCCTCTCCTACTTTTTTTTCATATTCGCTATCTGTCCACTCCTTTACATTCCCAGCCATGTCATAAATCCCGTAAGGACTTTTGCCAGCCTCAAAACTTCCTGCAGGGGTCAACCTCTCAAAACCTGCCTCATCGCTGTTTAAAAGCTCACTCTTGAATATCTTTCCCCATGGATATTCAAATCCCTCATTCCCTCGGGCAGCCTTGTCCCATTCTTCTTTGGTAGGAAGACGCTTACTGATAGATTTGCAATACATAGCCGCCATATACCAATCCACATTTACAACAGGATAGTTATCTTTCCCTGCTTCATATGCCCCTTTTTTCCAGTGGGGGGGCAGAGGAAGGTTAAGGTTCCCATCAAGAAATTTCTTATATTGGGCGTTGGTTACCTCATATTTATCTATATAGAACCTATCAACAAAGACCATTTCATCATATTTTTTGATTCCCTCCTTACTCCATGCTTCTCTCCCTTTTTGATACAATTTCAAATATAACTTCATGTTATTAATCTTTTTGTATATTACATCTTCCTTTGATAGATATTTTGCCGCCCTCTCAAGATAGCCAATGCCATCTTTATATTGCCCCTTGTAAAAGCTTATCTCTGCGAGTTGTCTATATGCATTCGTATCCTGTGAATTTAGACGAATCGTCTCCTTATATTCTGTCTCTGCCTCGTCTATAAACCTGCCATGCTTATCGCTAATATATAGTGAGGCAAGACTGGAATGTGCCTTCCAATCATTTGGATTTTTTTCAACTGCCTCCTTTGCTTTAAGCATTGCAGCATCCCTCTCCTTCTTCTCCTTTGCAAGAGATATTAATTTCATGACCATAAGGTCATCAGGTTTAAACTTGAGAGCATTCTGCCATGCTGATATTGCCTCATCTATCTTGTCAATTGCTCTATATACTGCACCAATGGAAAAATATGTCCTGGAATCGGTTGAATTATATTTTACGGCGAGCTCAAATTCTTTAGCTGCCTTTTCATACTCCTTCTCCTTATAAAATTTCTGCCCTTCCTTATAATGCTTTGCCCATTTTTCTATATCCATGGATACATCACCCGTGCCTTTTTCCTTTTCAATCATCTTAAGCATATCCCATATAAATTTGTTTTCAGGCTCTATCTCAAGGGCACTACGCCAATAAAAGTGTGCTTTATGTTTTTTACCCATCTTATAATATGCCATACCCAGTGATTGCAGATTATCAATATCATCAGGCTTTATTGACATCACCTCTAAAAATTCCTGAGTTGCCTCCTCATTCTTTCCCATGGTCATATATGCGACACCTAATTTATGGCGTTCCTTCCATCTTGTCGGGTCTTCTTTAAGTAAATCCTTCAACCGCACTATTTCCTTCTCATGTTCTGCCTTTATCTTCTCGCTACTGTCTACTCTCTTGTCTTCAGATTGACAACCTGCAAGAAGGACAACAAAAAACAAAACATAAACCACAGAGGACACAGAGAATAAAAAATTTAAAAAATTAATTTTTATCTTTATTTTATCTGTGTAAATCTGTGTCCCATTTATGTATCTTTTTTCTGCTTTCTCTGTGTTTAAATCTTCTTTTTCCAATTGGCATCCTTTGCACATCTAAATCCCATTGTCCTGTGCTTTTTCTCAGGCACAGCGAAATTTCTGCTTGCACATCTTGCGGTAAGATAACTTGTCAACCATGCTCCGCCCCTTATCACCCTGTTTTGCTCTCCAAATGTCTCTCTTTTGAGAGTTGAGGTTGGGTAAGGATTATACCAGGAAGCTGTCCATTCCATTACATTACCTGACATATCATAAACACCATAAGGAGAGCGGTCTTCGGGAAATGAGCCTACAGCCTGCGACCATTTGAGTTCAAGCTCATGTGTATTAACAAAGGAAGTGATAAAAGAATTCCCAAAACTCCATCTCCTTCCATCACCACCACGACATGATTTCTCCCATTCTGCCTCTGTGGGAAGCCTCTTGTCTGCCCATTTGCAGTAGGCTTCAGCATCATACCATGTAACATTAACTACAGGATGATTATCCTCACCTGCTGGATAATTACCATTTCTCCAGTTATAGGGTGCATCTGGCGCCACACTATCTACAGGCGGCTCCCGTCCTGTTGCATCAAAAAATTTCTTGTATTGGGCATTTGTAACCTCATATCTATCAATGTAGAATCCTTTTACCATGACAATATGCAAGGGTATCTCGTCAACACCAACCTCCAAACCTATCCTTCCATCGCCGCCATCATCTCCATGCTCCAGCTTACCCTTGCTTCCCATCTTAAATTCACCCTCCGGTATATATACCATCCCATCTATTTCTGAAGCTATGCCCCTGTTAAAAAAAATATAAGCCACGAAGGACACGAAAATCCCGGAGATTAAAAATCCTAAAATTATCTTCCACCTCGTCTTCTTCGTGGTTAAAATCAGATTTTTGTTCATGCATAGAAATTTATAGAAGTAACCACAGATAAACACGGAGGAATACAGGTAATTTTTTTCTTTTTAAATCTGTGTTTATCTGTGCCCATCTTCTGTGGTTTCATTAGGTTTTTGTTCATCATCTTATATCCTTTGCACATCTGAAACCTAACATTCTATGTCTTTTTTCAGTGGCAGTAATATTGCGATTTGAACACCTTGAAGATTGAAGGTCTATCAGCCACCCTCCTCCACGAATCACCTTCTCAAGTCCTCCAAAACCTACCCTCATTTCAGTTTCAGGATATGGCAAATAGTGAGACTCTGTCCATTCCATTACATTACCTGTCATATCAAAAACCATATAGGGCGAAATATCTTTTGGAAAAGAGCCAACTGGACCTGACCACTTCAAATTTATCTCCCTTGTGTTAGCATATCCTGAAACATCTTCATTCCCATAACTCCATTTTCTTCCATCATCTCCCCGACATGTCTTTTCCCATTCCTCTTCTGTGGGCAACCTCTTCCCTTTCCATTCACAATATGCCTTTGCATCTTCAAAATCCACAAGAACAACCGGGTTATCCCCCTCCCCTTCAGGGTAGTTGTCCTCCTTCCAGTTGTATGGAGCCCCTTTATCAACCGGGTCAATAAGGAGAGATTTTCTGCTTGTTGCCTTCAGAAATTTTTTAAACTGTGCATTTGTAACCTCGTATTTATCTATATAAAAACCATCTACATAAATCTTATGTGCTGGTGTCTCATCAATATCTATTGATAATTCCACCTCTCTCTTCCCCTGCTCATCTTTTGGGATATTAACCCCCATTATAAATTCCCCGCCTGGTATGAATACCATGTCTTTTGACATGCCGACAGCAAAAAAGAAATAATATATAAATATCAAGAGGATTAAAAATAAGCCTCCCCCTCCGCAATAGATTAAAAACTTTCTACTTATAATATTTTTTAGTCTCATATTGTCTCCTTCACAATAACCGCAGGGATTTATTAGCCGTCATTATAACTTAAAATGCCCACCTATGCAACTTTTACAAATCTATTACAACCCTTCTTATTTCCTCTCTATACCGTATATTTTTGTCCTTTCTTTAACGGAGACCTTCTGTTCAAATATAGCGATGAGCATTCCATCTTGAGATGCCGCAATCCTTAATCCACAACCGCCGCAGGATTCATCTTCCATTTCTGCTCTTACTGCCTTCCCCCATCCTCTTTCTTTTATATAATCATTCCTATAAGTTTTTACAGTTTCTTCTTCCCACTGACACCATATCGCTATAATTTCATCATCGCCATTGAATATCACTGCTGGACCATAGGCATCCTTTCTGCCCGCATCAATAATCTCCGCCTTTCCCCAATCAGATGAAGGTGTGTATATTCTTCCATGTATTCTTAAATTCTCTCTCTGATTTTCTGACCCTTTTGCTCTTTGACTCTCTAATTGCCATTGAGTAAATACCAAGGCTATTTCACCTTTTGAATTTATTGCAGCCCTTATATGCTCAACATCTCCACCTCTTGCATCAATAATCTCAGGCTTACTCCAGCCATCTTTATCCCTGTATACTGCTGTATATCCCCTTTGATACTCCCCATCCCATTTTACAAAAAATGCAAATACCTGCCCATTTTTATCACATACCACAGAAGGGGTATAGGCATCTCTGAATCTTGAATCTATCTTAGACGGGGTCTCAAATCGCTTAATATTGTAAGTATAATTCCCTGCATAAATCTTTTTTTTAATCTCAGGAAGAAAAAGCGGATTATATATTCCTGTAATACCTCTATTTACATAACCCCTCTTTTTATTCCAATCTTCATGTTTAACAACAGTCTGTCCATCGGTTAGGCGAAGAGGTTTACCCCATATCTTATTTCCCTCCTCGTATTTATTTACATATACCTCAAGACCACTCCCCTCCTCCTTGTAATAAATCACATAGATATTTCCCTGATAATCAAAGGCAGGATAGGGAAAATATCCATTGCAATTACCACTATCAATTACCACTGCACCACGCCAACCCTCTTCCCTCCTGTATTGATTGGCAAAAATCCTGTATATACCTTTATACTTCTGCTCAAAAACCACAACAGCATTACCATCAGCATTATAAGTTATCTGATGTCCATCTGCGTCTCCAGTTCCTACATCAATTGCAACAGGTCCTTTCCATCCTTCAGTTCTGATAAAATGATTTGCATAGATACGATATATGCTTCCATCACTCTGCTTGAAGATGGCAATGGCATCACCGCTCTGGTTAAAGGCAACCCGTGATACATATGCATTACTTGGTCCTGCATCAATAATAACAGGTCTCTGCCACCCATTTTTATTAAATAAAAATTGATTTGCATATATCCTTGAGAAGCCATCTGTATACTGCTCAAACACTGCCATGGCATTTCCATAAGGGTCAAAGGCAATATTCGTTCTGAAGGCATCACCTGTCCCTGCATCTATCAAGACAGGCTTCTGCCAAACAGAGGCATAAACATTAACAGTAAGCAATAGGCAGTAGACAGTAAGCAGTAAGCATAAAATTGTTCTATTCTTATATTGTTTCATAGTTTTAATAATCTGTGTAATCTGTGGTTTCAGTATCTTTCTTGTTTAATCTGTGTAAGTCTGTGGCTGATTTTCAACTGGCTCAAATTCAAGAAAATACTGATATCTCAAAAAATCAAGCCGCTTGGTAAGATGATAACCAGCCTCTTTCATCTCTTCTATCGTTACTTCCTCCGAAATCTTATTATCAGGAGGGGGACCGAAGTCCATCTTCTTTTTATAAAATGCGACAATTACAACCCTTCCGCCTTTTTTCAAAATCTTTTTAAGTTTATTCATATAATTAATTCTATCCTCAATATGATGATAGGTAAGACATATAAAGACCACATCAACACTACCGGGATCAAGGCCTGAGTCAGCCATTGTTGCTAATCGTGGTATATAATTTTTAAGATTTAATTTTTGCGCATCATCACCCATGTATTTAACCAACTCAGGCTCAATATCCACTCCATAAGCCTTCCCTGTAAGCCCAACAGCCATGGCAAACCGCCTTGTAAAATAGCCTGACCCTGCCCCAATATCAGCAATTACATCACCATCTTTTAAGTTCATTTTTTCAATTACCTTATCTGGCTCTTGCCATTCATCACGCTTTGAATGTTCAAATATAGCAATCCAGTTTTCAGCTTTATCCATTTCATGTTTAGGAACAATCCCTCTCGGCAGATAATCATTGCGATACCCCCCTTTCATTTCACTGTCAGCACTGACTAACATGGGTGCCAATATCAGACACCAGAGGACAGAGGACAAAAGACAGAGAACAGAAAACAGAGTAAAGATATTCTGACTTCTTGCTTCTGGCTTCTGGCTTCTGACTTCTGTTATTTTTGCTGCCATGATTCTTTCTCCAGAGACCCTTTCCAGTTTTCAATACCACCTTTTAAATAATACATCTTATCCATTACACCACTTGCCCTCTTCTCAATCTTACAGCGATGCAATCCTTTCCACTCTGTATCATCTATAAACACTGCTATGGCATTATCTCTGATTACATCTATATAAATTGGTCTGAATCTAAAGTATCCCCTAAGCATGTCTTCAATCCCTCCAAAAATACCTTCTTTCCCATATCCATTTATTGAGTCAGGGATATGCCCGCCATTATAAAAATCGTTTGGATGACGCCAGTCTATTATATAAACCTTCTGTCCTCCCTCCATCATTTTTTTTATTTCATCCCCATCAAGACCTTCACACTGGACATCTTTAAAAGGCATCCTGACAGGTCCATTCCAGGCATCTATTCCACCTTTTAAATAATAAATATCATTCACACTATAATCTTTTTTGAGCATCTCTTCGCAAAAACTCTTCGTTGATTCTGAGTCTTCACCAATCAGATAAACATCTTTACCCTTCCACATTTCTACATTATAAATATATTTTACCCTGAACATATCCCAATTGGTTTGCTTTACAAATGGGATGGATTTTCCTTTCACAGCCATTTTAAGAGGACGAATATCAAATATAAACATATTATCAAAGAGAAGTGGCTTATTCTCGTATCGTCTCTGCATTTCCTCTGCATCAATAGGTATACATTCCTTTCTTCCCCTCTCTGTTACAGGGATTGTAGAAATGGTAGGCAATATCCCCTTTTGCCCTCCAATAACCTCTAAGATGGCTTTCTGTGAATCCTCAAGTTTTAATGCATTCTCCACAATCCTGGGGTTATAAAATGATGAGCGATACCGATCCATTCCATAAACATTATTGCCGACCCTTACATTCAAAAGTTTATCACCATTTGCAGAGGAATTGTAATAGCCTTCAGGGGTAATCACAATCCACTCTCCATTACTAAAACCTATAAACTGGGCAATCTCCCTCCCTGTATTTATATCCCAGCATCTGCTCGTTCCATCGCCACTCCCTGATACGAGAATCCTTTTAGCAGGACTAAAGGCAACTGATAAAAGTATATCATTATGTCCTCTTAGTGTTTTTATGGCATTACCTTTCTCAACATCCCAGAGTATTACAGTTTTATCAACACTCCCTGATGCTAAAAGCCTTCCATCATGGCTGAAGGCAACTGAGACGACATTATTACTGTGTCCTCTTAGTGTTTTTATGGCATTACCTTTCTCAACATCCCAGAGTATTACAGCTTTATCAACACTCCCTGATGCTAAAAGCCTTCCATCATGGCTGAAGGTGACTGGTACAACCCAATCGGTATGGCCGGTGAAAGTCTTTATTACATTTCCTGTTGCAACATCCAAAAGGGTTATATTGTAATCACCACCTGATGCTATACTCTTTCCATCAGGACTAAAGGCAACTGATTTGACCCAATGTCCTTTCAGCGTTTTTATAGCACTGCCTGCTGCCACATCCCAGAGGATTATAGCGTCATCCTGTCCCACAGATACCAGCATCTTTCCATCAGGACTAAAGGCAACTGATTTGACCCATGAAGTATGCCCTCTGAATGTTCTTATAGCACTACCTGCTGCAACATCCCAGAGAATTATAGTTTTATCCCAGCCACCCGATGCAAAAACTTTTCCATCAGGGCTGAAGGCAACTGCAGATACCCACTCATTATGTCCTTTAAGTGTCTTTATAGCACTCCCTGTTTCTATATCCCAGAGGAGTACGGTGTCATAACTCTCTGACGCCAGAATCCTTCCATCTGGACTGAAGGCAACTGATTTGGCATAAAAATTATGCCCTTTAAGTGTCCTTATATCACTCCCTGTTTCTATATCCCAGAGGAGTACGGTGTTATCAAAACTCCCTGAGCATAGAGTTCTTCCATCAGGACTTAAAGCAACTGAACTGATATAGTCAGTTTGTCCTTTGAATGTTTTTATGACATTGCCTGTATCAATATCCCAGAGAATTATGTTTTTATCAATCCCACCTGATGAGAGAACCTTTCCAACAGGACTAAAGGCAACTGACAATACCATATCATCATGTCCTTTAAGTGTCCTTATAGCACTCCCTGTTTCTATATTCCACAGGGTTATATCTTTATCAATACCTGATGCGATAATTTTTCCATCAGGACTAAAGGAAACTGATTTGACATGACCGGTATGCCCTTCAAATTTCCGCATCTCCCTTCCTGTAGATATTTCCCATAGTTTTATGGTTTTATCCTGACTCCCCGATGCAAGAGTCCTTCCATCAGGACTAAAGGCAACTGAATCAATATAGTCATTATGTCCCTTAAGTGTTTTTATAGCACTCCCCGTTTCAATATCCCACAGGATTATAGTTTTATCCCAACTCCCTGATGCCAGAATCCTTCCATCAGGGCTAATGGCAACTGATTTGACAGTGGATGTATGACCTATAAATGTTTTTATGATATTTCCTGTATTAATATCCCACAGAATTATGGTTTTATCCCTACCACCTGATGCCAGAATCCTCCCGTCATAACTAAAGGCAACTGAATTAACATCACTCGTATGCCCTTCAAATTTTCGTATCTCCCTCCCTGTGGGTGCATCCCAGAGTATGAGGATTTTATCCTTGCCTCCTGATAATATATATTTTCCATTATTGGAGAAAGCTACAGAAAGAACCGATTCTGAATGCCCCATCTGAACAAATACTTGTGCTGAACCTTGCCCTGAACTTGTTTCATGGGTTAATTCAGCATCAACTCCCTGATTAAATCGTTCATGGGCAGGCATTTCAGAGGCGTAGACAGGGTTTAAGATAATAAACATTCCCACGCAGAGTGTGGGAACGAATAACAGTAGCAGTATTTTATAAAACTTCCGAAAAACTTGCATAGTTGAAACAATAAATTTTATTTTGTGGAGGCTGCAAAGCGAAAACCGAGGCTATAGCACCTGTAGTCGGGGGTATAAGGGTGACGACTTGTAATCCTTGCATGATGGGAACTGAAATACCAACTGCCGCCGCGATGGATATGGTAGGAGCCAGAAGTTGGTCCCTGTGGATTATTCTTAGGGCTGCTGTTGTAATAATTCTCGTCATACCAGTCCTGTACCCACTCCCACACATTCCCTGTCATGTCATATAATCCCAATCCATTTGATTTTTTATTGCCTGCTGGATGTGTTTTACCTTTAGAGTTTTTATTGTACCATCCATAATCCGAAAGCTCCGACTCAATATTTGTCCCTGCCCATTTTTCTGCCTTACCTCCGCTCCTCGCTGCATATTCCCATTCAGCCTCTGTGGGCAAACGATACATTTTACCTGTCTTATCTGACAGCCACTCTATATAGACTACTGCATCATCCCATGTTACACAGGATACCGGATGATTGTCATCTTGTAGAAAACCAGGATTACGCCAATTCCTGCTTCTGTCCTTTTCCCATTTACTCCCTGACCAGCCATAACAACCATCTCCAACTTCAGCGTCTGTTTTATATCCTGTAGCATTTACAAACTCCTTAAACTCGCCTACTGTTACCTCATATTTCCCTATATAAAAATCGTCCACACATATCTCATGCACAGGTTTTTCGTTAGCCCCTTGATGATGCTGATGATGCCCGCCTTTCCATGCCTTATGCACTGGTTCTTCATTGTTCTCTGCATCCCCAAAAATATCTCCCATCTGAAAACAGCCGCCTCTTACAAAAACCATCTCTATTGGCATCTCTGTTTTCTCTCCATTAACTATAGTTGATAGTGTCAGTGTTAGCGTTAGCGTTAGTATCAGTATTTTTTTGCTGACACTGACACTTTTCACTAACACTCTCAAGATATTTTTAATACCGCCCCTCAAATTTTCCCTTTTCAAGCTTCCCTTTCCATGCCTTCATGCTTCCTTTAAGTGCATACATATTGTTATATCCAACTGCCCATTTCAGCGCCCTGCATCTATGCACTGTTTCTGCCTCTGTATATCCCACAAAGACCACAGCACCATCTTCCTTTACCGCCCTTGAGAATACACCTGTTAGACACAGATTTTCACGCCTGAACGCACCTTCCCCTACTGCACCCGGAATATGTCCCTTCTCATAATCTATTAGAGAACGAATATCAACAAATTCAACTTTCCTTTCTGAATCTTTCAGTCCCAATAACTCTTCCAAATTTATCTCCTCACAGTTCACATCCTCAAACTTCCCAGTGATAACATGTCCATTCCATGCATTCATACCCCCCTTTAGAACATAAATATCATCAATTGGATAATTTTTTTCCAGCATGGCTTTGCAGAAGTTCTCTGTTGATTCTGTATCTTCACCTACTAAATAAACATCTTTCCCTTTCCACACCTCTATCTCATAGACAAACTCATTTTCAATAGATTCATAGGTGATCCCCATAGACATCGGAATCCTTTTCCCCTTATTGGCTATCGTATAGGAACGAATATCAAATATAAACATATCGTTTAAAAGAATTGCCCTGTCTTCATACCTCCTTTTCATCTCTTCCGGTTCAATAAGGATACATTCCGATGCCTCTGATAATGAAGGGACAAAAACCTGATTAACCACGAAGAACAGGAAGGACACAAAGAAAAAAATTGAAAGTTTAAATAATATTTTTTTCATATTACCACCTCCATAAATAGTGTCAAAGAGGAGAATATCAGAGAGTCAAATCAATATCAGCTTTTTTCATAAGCTACCTCTAACATCTCATTAGAGACTTTTTTCCCTATCTCATATAACCTTTCAGGAGCAATATCAGCTCCATTTGGCCAGCACAATGTATTCAGGTCAATAAAAAAATTTTTAAAAAATTCTTTATCCTTCAAGCTGGAAAATACTCCACCTCTTTCCACATAAGATTCCAGGCTTACCATTTTTATACTTCCATCACTGAATTTAAGTTTTATAGTATAATTTTTTATATACTCCGCTTCTACTACATGAGGTATAAAATCCATATCTCTTCTCCTATCTCAAAGGCTCTATCCAATTTAATGATTTATCTTTTCTTGCCCTTTCCCAGTTTTCTTCCAGTTCTCCTTTATGAATACCGCTCCATTCCTTAACCAATTTATTAGCCCTTGTTGACATAATGCCATTTATTAAATTTCCTCCAAAGTCAAATGTAGCTTCTAAACCTTCATATGAGGCATGAAAATGTGGAGGATTGTGATCGTCATAATACACATATACCAAAAAACATAGATATTCTGGGCATAAATCTTTCTTATCCATCAATATTCTTATTTAACTCTCTGACACTTTGACTCTTTGACTCTATTTAAGTTTCTCCTTAACTCTCTTTTTCAATATTTCAAGATAATCTTTTTTTACTTCTCCTTCCCATACCTTCATACCGCCTCTAAGAACATAAATATTTTTATACCCCCATGTCCAATATTTTTCATACCTACACTCCCTCATGGCATGCCATTCGTTATCATACACATATACAACAGTAACATTTTCTTTTTCCCATTTTTTACGCCTCTCCAGTTCCTGTAAGAAGTTTTTTATTGAGAACTTATTTATTGGAAACTGATTCCCCCAACCACCTTCTAATTTTGCCTCTGGTATATGTCCTTCATAATACTCTTCTGACGGACGCTTATCAATTATCTCAACCTTTCTATTTGACTTCATTATCTTTTTAAGTTGCTGGGAGGTAATCACTTCACATCCTACATTTGAAATATCATCTAAAATAGGTCCATCCCACTTTTCCATCCCGCCTTTTAAGACAAAGATATTACGAATTCCGTAATCTTTTTTTATCATATAGCTGCATACACTTTCTGCAGACTTCGTATCTTCCCCAATTAGAATTACATTCTTACCAATAAGCTCACCCACCCTGCTAACCAATTCTTTTTTAATATTATCAAAAGTGGCAGGAATAGCCCTCACGATACGCTTCATTTTTATATCATGCTCCTGACGAACATCAATTACGACCATATTGTATATTGTTCCATTTTCTATATATTTTTTCAGAACTTCAGGCTCCATAAGTTTACATTCATTAGCATTTGCACTGCCTACAAGCAAGAGCATAGAGGCAAAAACATAGAGGCAAAAGACAAATGGAAACTGAAAGCTGAAAGCTGAAGACTGAAAGCAAACCCTTTGAGCTTCTTGCTCCTGACTTCTGACTTCTGACTTCTGACTTCTCATTTTCATGTTCATCTAAACTACGGTGTCTTTGCAATCCTAAACCCAAGTCCATCACATATACTATACGGTATATCACTACCGCGATAGAATACCCTTACAGCATGGACAGGAACACTCCATGGACCACTGCGCATTGACTTTGCATGGCTGGGGCTCGTATTTAAAGGATTATTTTTAGGGCTTCTATCATAATAATCAACCTCATACCAATCCTCCACCCACTCCCACACATTGCCGCTCATATCGTATAAACCCAATACATTAGGTTTCTTCTGACCTACAGGATGTGTTTTACCTCCAGAGTTTTGAACATACCATGCATAATCTGAAAGCTCCGACTCTATACTTGTTCCTGCCCATTTTTCTGCCTTACCGCCGCTCCTCGCTGCATATTCCCATTCAGCCTCTGTGGGCAAACGATATTTACCATCAGATGGATTCGCTTCGCTCACCACAAGCTTTTTATTCAACCATTTTATAAATTCTTGTGTATCATTATAGCTTATACAGACTGCCGGGTGCCTATCTGTCTGAGGAAAATCTACCTTTTCCCAGCTAAAATCCATCCTCTTTCTCCATTTGTAACCCACTTTCCCGAAACAGCCCATTTTTTGTGCATCAGTAGTATAACCTGTCTCACTAAAAAATTTTTCAAACTCACCCCTTGTAACCTCATACTTGCCGATATAAAAATCATCCACACAGACCTCATGAACAGGCCTTTCATCATTCTCTCCGTCTCCAGCAATATCTCCCATTTGAAAACACCCACCTTTAACAAAGACCAATTCTATAGGTGCTTCTGCATCCTTTCCTTCATCACCGGTAACCACTAAGGGAAATGACATAATAAGCCACAGAGACACAGAGGCACAGAGAAAGACAAAAAAGACTAAGGAGAAAGGGAGAAGATGGAGAGATGGAGAAAAAGCAATAAAAAATAACTTTTTTGCTCCTCCATTTCTTTTCCTTTCACCATTTCTCCTTATTTCCTCTGTGTCTCCGTGCCTCTGTGGCAAATTTTTATAATTTCCTTTACTTGAATAACCAAATGACAACATATTATTACCCTGCATCTTTTGCACATCTGAATCCATAACGGTGGCTGTGATTATTTTCAGTAGGTTTGACAGGGTACCTGTGAGCTACACGGGAAAAAGGTATTGACGGTGCACTCCAGGTGCCGCCCTTCATGACCCTATACCCCTTACCAAATTGAGGCCTTTCAAGCTTGCTCCCAGGATATGATTCATACCATGAAGATGTCCACTCCATCAGATTACCTGCCATATCATAAACATCATAAGGGCTTATATCGGCCGTAAAACTCCCCCCTTGCACAGCCCCATTTTCTTTAGATTCTATGGTGTTTGCCATACCTGTCTCAAACTTATTACCCCATGGCCAAATTCTTCCATCACTACCCCTGGCTGCCTTCTCCCACTCCTCTTCAGTAGGAAGTCTTTTCCCTATTGATTTACAATAAGCCTCTGCCTCCATATAGCTCACATCAGCCATAGGAAAATCATCATCTGCTATTGGAACCCTCATCTTCTTCATTCTCGCCCTTTCACCTGTCAACCCTCCGATAAGAAGAATTGAAGGTGAATTCACCGTCCCCTTCGCAAATTTTCTCTCTTCTTCACCTGGTCCCTTTGCAAATTTTCTATACGCCCCCACAGTAACCTCATATTTATCTATGTAAAATGACTTAAGATAGACCTCCCTCTGGGGAAGCTCATCTACACCCATATCAATGCCAACTCTGCCATCACCTTCTTTACTCCCCATTAAAAACTTACCTTCGGGTATAAGAACCATCTCACTCCTCTTATTATAAGAGCCTCCTCCTCCTGTCCACCCTAGTGAAGCAAAAACTAATAATAGTGTCAGTGTAAGTGTGAGTGACAAGAAGCAATGAGCAATGAGCAATGAGCAATGAGTAGCCGCAGGCTTTAGACTGTGGAGGCAAGAGGTCTGTTTTCTGTCTTCTGTCTTCTGTCTTCTGATTTTTATGTTCATGGTAAATCCCTCCATAAAAATTGACTATTGAATACTGAATATTGAATACTAAATTTTCCACCTGTTAATCTTCAATCTTCAATCTTCATTTTAAATACAGCAGCCATATATTATAATGCTCAAAATCTCCTGAACGATTAGTAACATAGGCAATTTTTTTTCCATCAGGACTAAAGACAGGATTCCAGTCTGTCTGCTCCTCATCGTTAATCCTCATCTCCTCGCCAGTATCAACATCGGCAATCCAGATGTCATAACTTTCACTGGTGTTGTAATCAAACTCTGACCTTCTATTAAGCTTACGGGTATATGCAACTTTTGAATTATTAGGGCTAAAAACTGGATTTAGATAGGTGCCATCTCCTTTCGTAAGATGGGTCAGCCCTGTTCCGTCCCTTTTTACCGACCATATATTTATATTTCCTGTTTGATTAGATTCAAATATAAGTCTATCCCCTGTGGTATTATAATCAATCTTATAAAGAAACTCTTCCAATGGATAAGGAATCTCAAAGATTTTTTTTAAGAGTAACAATTCCTCGCTCCAAACTTTTCTCTCATTTTTATTTTCCTCTTGAACCATTTTTTTCATCTTCATTATTTTATGAGGATTGAACTCTCTCTGTTCCTCTTCTTTTGCAAATGGGAACATAACTGGATTGGGCTTTTGAGTATCCCACATAGAAATAACCCGACTAACAGTATTAACAACCTCTTGACCAACCTTACTAAGAGAGATTAATTGTATCTCAGGACCTTTATCCTCTTTTGATACAAAGGCAATCTCGTTACTTTGCGGGTTCCAAGCAGGGTAGGATATAACTTTAAAACCCTCTGTAACCTGCCTCGCACCACTTCCATCACTTTTCATTACCCATATATCATAAGCTGAAAGTAATTCCTTTGAGCTTTTAAGGAAGGCTATTTCTTTTCCATCAGGACTATATACTGGAGCTAACTCATCATCATCCCCGTTTGTAAGCTGTTTTAATCCTACACCATCAATTCCTATACTCCAGATATTCCAGTTCCCCTTTCTATTGGAAGCAAAGATTATTGTCTTTCCATCAGGGCTAAAAGATGGGCCAAAATCATCCCAGTCTCCACCACCTGTAAGGTCTTTCTCCCCAATCAGAGTATAATCAGACAGGTTCTTTTTTTCTTCAGGTAAATTATCTATTACTTTACTAATATCTTCCTTAAAATCAAGTATTGTCAAATAGCTCTCTTTTTTATCAGGCTCCCATGTAGTTAAAGCAAGCTTTGTTCCATCGGGATGCCATGATACATGATAATATCCTGCATCAAACAAGTCGTTATAATTAAACATGGACAGCCACTTTCGCCCCCATACCTCTTTTAAGATGTTTTTTGTTACTCTCTTTCTGTGTTTTCCATCTCTATCCATTATCCATATATCAATGATACCCTCTTTGTTGGCAACATATGATATCTTAGTTCCATCTGGACTCCATGCAGGATAAAGCTCAGGATAATTCTCATAGGTTAATCGCTTGTAATTTTTTCCTGATGTATCCACTAACCAAATATCTCCGCTACTACCCAAATTGCCCAGTCTCATGCTTTCAAAAACAATCTCTTTACCATCAGGAGACATTACCGGAAAATAGTCTCCATTTCCCCCTGAAGTTATTCTCCTTGTCTTTCCACTTTCTATATCCATAAACCATACACCACTTACAGACTCTTTTTTATAGAGTATTAAAACCAATCCCTTACCATCAGGTGTAGGAACTGGATATTGTACTGTCCTCCAATGTTCTGTATCCCCCTCTATCTCTGCAATCCTTTTAAGGTTTGAGCCATCAATATCTATTGACCATACATCCCTTTTATTATTCATTCGATTGGATACAAAAAAAACCTTTTTCCCGTCAGGGGTAAACCTTGGAGCAAAATCCTGCACCTCTCCTGATGTTAATTGTCTCCTGTTCTTACCATCCGAATCCATGAGCCATAGATTCAGATAAAATGGTGTCTTGTGCCAAAACTCTCCTTTTTTCTTAGCCTCAGTATTATCTATTTTTGATATAAACACAATCTGTTTTCCATCAGGGCTGAATTCAGGATTATAATCCATGGAACTCCCGTCTGTAATTCTAATGACATTATAAGAGATATCTGAAATACTTTGTGTGTCCGCAAAGACCTTACCGACAAGAAGCAAGAGCAAAAAGCAAAAAGCAAAAAGCAATGAGCAATGAGTAGTCGCAGGCTTTAGCCTGTGGAGGCAAGAGGTCTGTTTTCTGTCTTCTGTCTTCTGTCTTCTGATTTTTATGTTCATGGTAAAACCTCCCATTTATTTCAAATACAGCATCCATATGTTATAGTGCTTAAAATCTCCTGAACGATTGGTAACATAGGCAATTTTTTTTCCATCAGGACTAAATACAGGATTCCAGTCTGTCTGCTCCTCACCGTTAATCATCATCTCCTCATCTGTTTGAACATCGGCAATCCATATATTATAGTTTGTTGTATTGCTAATGCTTACCCCTATTTCTTTACGATGGGCAAAGGCAATTTTTTTATTATCTGGGCTAAAAACTGGATTCAAATGAGGTCCATTCCCTTTCGTAATTCGTGTCAGTTCTGTCCCATCCCTTTTTACCGACCATATATCTATGTTCCCTGTCCGATTGGACTCAAATATAATCTTATCACCGGAGGTATTATAACTGGCTTTATAAAGAAATTCTTTTAATGGATAGGATAAAGTAACCGCCTCTCCTTTTATAAATCTTGATAAAATAAATGCAGGGTTTTTCACTTCTGGTAAAAAATGTTGCATCTTTGCTATTTTATACTTTTTATTAGAAGTAAAATCTTCGTTTTTTTCGAATAGAGAGATTGCAGAATTATCATTTTCAATATCCCATATAGAGATAAGTCGGTTCACAGTGTAAGCTTGAGAAACACCTCCCACACTATCTTTATTAAGGGATATAAATTGTATTTCATGACCTTTATCACCTTTTGTAATAAAGGCAATCTCTTTCCCATTCGGATTCCATGCAGGATAGGATATAATTGAAATACCTTTAGTAACCTGTCTCGCCACACTCCCATCACTATTCATTATCCAGAGGTCATAGGTAGAAATAACAGAAGTTGAGAGGTTGAGAGGTTGAGAGGTTGTGCTTTTCAGTTTCTCATCTTCTAAACTTCTTAACTTCTTATCTTCTGTCTTCTTCAAAAAAGCTATCTCTTTGCCATCAGGACTAAAAACAGGGGCAATGTCATCACCGCTCCCTTTTGTTATTTGTTTTAATCCTTCGCCATCGGCTCCCAAACTCCATATGCCCCAGTTTCCTTTTCTATTAGAAGCAAATAGTATTGTTTTTCCATCAGGACTAAAAGACGGACCAAAATCATCCCAATTCCCATCGCCGGAGATATCTTTTTCACCAATCAGCGTATAATCTTTAAGCGACTCGGTTTCATCAGACAAGCTTTCCGATACCATGGTAATATCTTTTTCAAAATCAAACAATGTTAAATAGCTTTCTTTTTTATCTTGGTCCCAAAGGGTTAAGGCAAGCTTTGTACCATAAGGGTGCCATGAGACACGATAATATCCAGATTCGATAGGATGCTCACTCCAGAAATCACTTGGTTTCAGTGGAATAGATTTTATCAGCCTCTTTTTATTTCTGCCATCCCTATCCATTATCCATAGGTCAAAAATGCCATTTTCATAAGTAACATAAGATATCTTTGTTCCATTCGGACTCCATGCAGGGTAAAACTCCCTATAATACTTGTATGTCAATCTCTTGTAATTTTTTCCTGACCTATCTATTGACCATATACCACCAGCTCCGAGTCTGTAAGTTTTAAAGACGATATCTTTACCATCAGGGGACATCACAGGAGTATCGTCTCCAGTTCCTCCTGATGTTATTCTTTTCACAGCCCTACTTTCCATGTCCATTAACCATACACTTGGGTGACCTTCTTGATAAACTACGAAAAGCATCCCTTTACCATCAGGTGTAGGTGAAGGATAAAATATTCTCTCCCATAGCTCATTCTTTTCTATTTCTGTTATTCTGGTAAGGTTTGAGCCATCTACATTAATTGACCATATATCCCATCTATTACCATGTTTACGATTTGATACAAAAATGATACTTTTCCCATCCGTTGTAAACATTGGAGCAAAATCCTGCACCTCTCCTGATGTTAATTGTCTCCTATTCTTACCATCCGAATCCATGAGCCATAGGTTCATGTAATATGGTGTCTTGTGCCAGAATTCACCACTTTTTATGCCTTCACTATTACTTATTTCTTTAATAAATACAATCTGCTTCCCATCAGGACTGAACTCAGGCTGATAATCTTTGGAACTCCCATCAGTAATTCTAATGACATTATAAGGGATATCTGAAATACTTTGCGTGTCCGCAAAGACCTCACCGGCAAGAATTAATAATAGTGATAATGACAGTGTGAGTGTTAGTGACTGTGTCAGTTTTTTAATATACATAGTAAATTCTCCCCTTCAATTTGTTTTATTGGTTGCATTGGTCTTATTAGTTTTATTGCTTTTAACCAATCCAACTAATAAAACTAATGAAACTATCATTAATTATTTCAAATACAACAGCCATATATTAAAGCGGCTGAAATCTCCCGAACGATTAGTAACATAAGCAATTCTTTTTCCATCAGGGCTCCATGATGGAAACCAGTCTATCTGCTCTTCCCCATTAATCATCACCTTCTCACCGCTATCAACATCCGCTATCCAGATGTTGTAATCCGTCCAATATATCGGGGCAAACTGTTTACCTGCCTTTTTTGAATAGGCTATTTTTCTGCCATCCGGGCTGAAGACCGGCGTCCAGTAGAGAGAATCCTCTGTCATAACAGGAGTAAGACCATTACCATCACTATTAATAGTCCATATACCTATGCTATCTTTCATATCCAGTTCAAATATAATTCTGTCGCCGCGAGGACTATAATTTATACGATAAAGAAATTTATTAAATGGATAGATACCACCTGCACCTATTGATAGCGGATTAGAAGTATTTATATTTCGCCTGTCACTGATAAGTTCAATATTAGTTTTCTTATTTAATCTGGAGCCAAGAAGTAAAGCGTCCTTAATGGATGCAATATTTTTAAGACTCCCCTCAGCGATATTATATCCCCATATTTCAGGGGCTTGTTCATTACCTTCAGACACAAAGACAATCTCTTTCCCATCAGGTTTCCATGCAGGGTAGGAAAGAACAGAAATCCCATTTGTAACCTGCCTCGCACTACTCCCGTCAGTTTTCATTAACCATATATCATATTTCGTATTTAGTATTTCGTCTTTCGTATTTCGTAAATAAGCTATCTTTTTGCCATCAGGACTATATACTGGAGCCAACTCATCATCATCCCCTTTTGTTAGCTGTTCCAGCTTTGCATCATCAAACTCTGATTTGCAATCCGCAATCCGCAATCCGCAATCCGCAATCCAAAGCCTCCATATATCCCACCCGCCATTCCTGTTAGAGGCAAATATTATACCCTTGCCATCCGGGGCAAAACTTGGGGTGATGTCATCCCAATCCCCACCGGTAAGGTCTTTTTCACTGAGAAGAGAATACTCAGAAAGCGGTGTTTCGGTGATTGGTAATTTTTCAACAACTTCATTATCTAATGACAAGATACTGATACGACTCCCCGCTTTGTCCTTATTCCATCTGCTCAATATCATCTTTTTACCATCAGGATGCCATGAGATGTGATAGTAGTTAATCCCTTCTATAACATCTACGGACTTGAACAACCTCATACTCGGTCCCGTCTCAAATATATTTCTTGCAATCTGCCTCCTGCCGCTTCCATCCTTGTTCATCAACCACATATCAAATGACCTTTCCCTATAGGATATCTCTTTAAACTCAAATCCCTTCCGTGCCTTGCTATAAGTCTTAGCCCCTCCCTCTATGGCAACATAGGCAATCCTTTTTCCATCAGGGCTGCAGGATGGTGAAAACTCTATTGTATCTTCAAAGGTAAGACGATTATATATCTTCCCTTCTCTGTCTATTGTCCAGAGATTGCTATTACCAAGCCTCGTTGTGGAAAAAATAATATCCTTTCCATCCTGACAAACCGCAGGAAAGGAATCTCCATTTCCACCGGAAGTCAATCTTTTCAGATTTTTGCCATCAGTATCCATAATAAATACACTATCCGTTCCAAAATATCTTCCTATGAAAATCACATTTTTACCATCAGAGGTAACAATCGGAAAAAACTCTTTCTGGTTGTCCTTTGTCAGTCGGGTAAGCCCTGAACCGTTAATTTTCATTGACCATATATCCCATAGTCCATCTTCCAAATTGGAGATAAAAACAACCTTTTCTCCATCAGGTGTAAAGGTAGGCTGAAGATACATCGCACTCTTATCTGTTATCTGCCGTCTGTTATTTCCATCGGCATCCATAATCCACAGATGCATATCAGTGAAATAACTACCGTCCAATGGCTTAGAGGAGAAAACAATCTGTTTTCCATCACGGCTGAACTCAGGGTAAAAATCTACTGCCTCTCCAGATGTAATATCTGTGATGGAGTATGGAAGTTCCTCTTCCAGTGCAAGTGCCAGTGTCGGTGACAGGAAGCAAGATGCAAGAAGCAAGATGCAAGAAAAAGCCACAGAGGCACTGAGACACAGAGATTTCTTTAAGTTGTTTTTTCCTCTGCGCCTCTGTGTCTCTGTGGTTAATATTAGGTTTTTGTTCATTTTAATCAACCTCCCTCATTTCAAATACAGCATCCATATATTATAATGCTTAAACTCCCCTGAGCGATTGGTGACATAGGCAATTTTTTTGCCATCAGGACTGAAAGCAGGATTCCAGTCTGTCTGCTCCTCTCCATTAATCGGCATCTCTTCACCTGTTTCAGCATCAGCAATCCATATATTATAATTCACTTCATTATAGGAGCTTAAATCTAATTTTCTGCGGGCATATGCAATCTTTTTATTATCAGGGCTGAAAACAGGATTCAAATGAGGACCATCCTTTTTAGTAATACGGTTCAATCCTGTCCCATCCCTCCTTACCGACCATATATCAATATTACCGGTCTTATTAGACTCAAATATAATTCTGTCGCCTGTAGCACTATAATCAACTCTATAAAGAAATTCATTCAGTGGATAAGGGACATCAATCGTTTCACCCTTTGTAAATGGAGTTAATCCACCCATCCCTAATTTTATATTCGGGAATAATTCCTTCATCTTTGCTATCTCCTGAGGGGTAAATTCCTCTTTCTCTCCCTCCTTTGTAAATGGAAACATCACAGGATTGGGTTTTTCAGTATCCCATATAGAAACAACCGCCTGAGGAGATTGTCCCCTTTTGTCAAGGGAAAGCAATCGTATCTCTGGTCCGCTATCTCCCTTTACCACAAAGGCAATCTCTTTACCATCAGAATGCCATGCTGGATAGGAAATCACCTCAATACCATTCGTAACCTTCCTTGCCTCGCTCCCGTTACTATTCATTACCCAGATATCATATTTAGGATTTAGGATTTCGGATTTAGGATTTGCTTCTTTAAGATATGCTATCTCCTTCCCATCAGGGCTATATACTGGAGCAACTTCATCACCTGCATCTTTTGTTATCTGCCGCAATCCTTCACCATCAACACCTATGCTCAAGATATCCCAGTTCCCCTTCCTATTGGAAGCAAAGATTATTGTTTTACCATCAGGGCTGAAGGATGGACCAAAATCATCATAATTTCCGCCGCCTGTAAGTTCTTTCTCTCCAATGAGAGTATATTCAGGAAGGGTTTCTTTTTCTTCGGGCAATTCCTCAGCCGCCTTATTAATATCCTTTCCAAAGTCAAGCATTGTCAAATAACTCTCTTTTTTATCAGGCTCCCATGTAGTTAAAGCAAGCTTTGTTCCATCAGGATGCCATGAAACATGGTAATATCCCGCCTCAGTGAGGTCATTATAATCAAACCTTAATCCCCATGCCCCCTTTGACAGATATTTTGTCAATTTCTTTTTATGCCTGCCGTCCCTATCCATGAGCCACACATCAAAGACGCCTCCCTTGTTTGTAATATAAGAAACCTTTGTTCCATCCGGACTCCATGCAGGATAAAACTCAGGATAATCCTCATAAGTCAATCTCCTATAATTTTTCCCCGAGCTGTCTATTGACCATATATCTCCATTGCCCTGTCTCGTGCTTTTAAAGACAATCTCTTTACCATCAGGGGAAACCATAGGAAAGTCATCTCCAAAACCTCCTGATGTTATTCTCCTTATATTTCCGCTTTCCATATCCTTATACCATACACTTCCATGTGATTTTTTATAGATTATAAAAACCATCCCTTTGCCATCAGGTGTAGGGAAAGGATAGTGAGACCTTTCCCATAAACCTGTATTTCCTTCAGTCTCTGTAATCCTGGCAAGGTTTGAGCCATTTATATCTACAGACCATATATCCCATCTGCCGCTTCTGCGATTTGAGACAAAAAATATCTTTTCCCCGTCTGCTGTCCATTTTGGGGCAAAATCCTGAAATTCTCCGGATGTTAATTGCCGTTTATTCCTGCCATCCGAATCCATGAGCCATAGATTCAAATAATAAGGTGTCTTGTGCCAGAACTCTCCTTTTTTCTTAGCCTCAACATTATCTATTTTTGATATAAACACAATCTGTTTTCCATCAGGGCTGAATTCAGGATGGTAATCAATAGAACTGCCATCAGTAACCCTCCTGACAGTGTAAGGAACTTGAACATCTTCGGGAACTGCGACAACCTTCTTTGTTTTCAATATCTCTTCCGACATGTGATTAGGCCTTCCCTCTGATGCTGCAAAGACATCGCTAAGTGCAAGTGTCAGTGTCAGTGTGAGTAACAAGAAGCAATGAGCAATGAGCAATGAGCAATGAGTAGCCGTAGGCTTTAGCCTGCGGAGGCAAGAGGTCTGACTTCTGACTTCTATCTTCTGTCTTCTGATTTTTCTATTCATGGTAAATCCCCCCTTATTTCAAATACAACAGCCATATACTATTATGCTTAAAATCGCCTGACCTGTTAGTGACATAGGCGATTTTTTTTCCATCCGGACTCCATGCAGGATTCCAATCTGTCTGCTCTTCAGCCGTAAGTGCTTCTTCTTTTCCTGTATTTATATCTGTCAGCCAGATATTATAATTAGAGGCAGGCCAGAAAGGAGGTCCTAAATTTGAGGCAAATTTCTCCGTTGCATAAGCTATCATTTTTCCATCCGGACTAAAAACGGGATTCCAGTGCGGTTCATTGCCTCTTGTAATCTTACTCATATTGCTTCCATCGCTATGCATTACCCATATTTCCACATTACCTGATAGATTTGATTCAAATGTGAGCTTATCACCCTTCCTGTTATAATCAATCCGGTAAAGAAATAGTTCATTAAATGGATAATATTTTCCTTTTCCTGCTTCTTGCTTCTTGCTTCCTGTTTCTTGTTCACTATTCCAGATAATAGCGACCTTCTTACTACTATGACGATTAACATCATATCTCCATATTCCAATCCCCTCATCTCCTTTTGATACAAATGCAATCTCTTTACCGTCAGAGTGCCATATAGGATAGGATAAAATAGGAATATTTTTTGTAATCTTCCTCATACCACTCCCATCACTCTTCATTACCCACAAATCATATTGAAGATTTAAGATTGAAGATTGAAGATTTTTAAAATCAGTTTCATCCTTCTGGCTTCTGGCTTCTGGCTTCTGGCTCCTCAAAAATGCTATCTCCTTTCCATCAGGACTGAAGACAGGGGCAATATCATCATCAGTTTCATTTGTTATTTGTTTTAATCCTTCACCATCCGCTCCTATACTCCAGATATCCCAATTACCTGTTCTGTTTGATGAAAAGACTATCGCATTGCCATCAGGGCCGAAGGATGGACCAAAATCCTCCCATTCCCCCTTAGTAAGCTCCCTCTCTCCGAGCAGGGTGTATTGAAGAACTGGCCCTTCATTCAAGACAGGCAGTCTATTTAGGGTATCTTTATCAAATTCAATTATACTTATGTAACTCCCCTTTTGTTCCTTCTCCCAAGTGGTCAGTGCGAGCTTTGTGCCATCAGGGTGCCATGAGAGATGATAATAACTGATGAAGTCTAATGGCTTTCTCAAGTTAAATCTTGAATCCCAGATTCCTCCTGATATATTTTTTGTTAACTGTCTTTTATTGCTCCCATCTCTATCCATAACCCATATCTCAAGAGGGTCATTTTTTGTATCACCTACAGTATCAAAGGATGCATGCTCCCTCCTTGAAATATAAGCGATTTTTGTTCCGTCAGGACTCCAGTTGGGGAAAAATTCCAATACCTTCCCATAGGTCAACCTTTTGTAATCTCTGCCCTCCATATCTATTGTCCAGAGACTCCCGCCGATAAGTCTCATACTCGCAAATATAATCTCTGTTCCATCAGGATGCATAGATGGATACCAATCACCCTTGCCTCCGGAGGTCAATCTCCTTGCATTTTTTCCATCCATATCCATAATCCAGACACTCTCTGTAATATAACCTGCTTCACTATGTGTTGGTGTGCTGAAAAATAAAATATGTTTTCCATCCTGTGTTGCCCTTGGAGAATAATCTTTATCCTGATTATCTGTAAGACGGGTAAGGCTTGAGCCATCCGTTTTTATAGACCATATATCCCACTGCCCTCCCCTGTTTGAGACAAACAATATCTTCTCGCCATCAGGGGTAAAGGAAGGATAACAATCTATTACTTTACCAGAGGTTAGTGGTCGCCTGTTATTACCATTAGAATCTATTAGCCATAAATTTACATGATAGGGGCTGATATTCCAGAACTCTTTATTGTCTTTAGATATTTCACTCCTGGATGCAAATACGAGCTCCTTACCATCGGGTCTAAAATCAGGATGAAAATCTACCTGCCCTCCATCAGTAATATTCCTGACAGAATATGGAAGCTCCTGTGCATATGACAGTGTTGGCAACAAGAAGCAAGATGTAAGAAAAAAACACAGAGGCACGGAGACACGGAGAAAAACATTAATGGGCTTAAAAACAAAAAATATTCCTCTGCGCCTCTGTATCTCTGCGGTTAATATTAGCTTTTTATTCATTTTAATCATCCTCCTTCATTTCAAATACAGCATCCAGATACCGAAATGTTTAAAGCCATCCGCCCTGTTAGTAACATAGGCAATTTTTTTACCATCAGGACTCCACACAGGATTCCAGTCTGTCTGTTCCTCACCAGTAATTATTCTCTCTTCATGGGTCTCTGTATTTGCTACCCAGATATTATAATTCCGCCAATTATGATGTCCTGCCTCCTCTCCCAGCTTTTCGGTTGAATAGGCTATGAACTTCCCATCAGGACTCCAGATAGGATTCCAATGAGGACTATCCCCCTCTGTAATACGGGCAAGATTGGTTCCATCAGCTCTCATTGTCCATATCTCTATATTTCCAGAGCTATTAGATTCAAAGGTGATTTTATCACCAGCAGGATTATACCCAATGCGATAGAGAGGCATACTGAACCTCATTCCTCCCCTTTGTAAGGGGAGGTCAGGTGGGGTAGAGCCAATCTCTACCTCCCCTCGCCCCTCCTTATAAAGGAGGGGAACTGCAAGCTTTCGTATTTTAGAATTTTCAAGATCATAACTCCATATATTAGTCCCATCTTCCTCTCTAACAACAAAGGCAATCTTTCTACCATTTGGATGCCACGCAGGATAGGATATAATAGGAATACCTTTTGTAATCTGCCTAGCACCACTCCCGCCACTTTTCATTATCCACAATGAATATTGACGATTGACGATTGACGATTGAAGATTTTCAAAATTTGTTTCATCCTTCTGGCTTCTGGCTTCTGGCTTCTGGCTTCTCAAAAATGCTATTTCCTTACCATCGGGACTATATACTGGAGCCAACTCATCATCATCCCCTTTTGTAAGTTGCCTTAAGTTTTCTCCATTGAATTCCATACTCCATATATCCCAGCTACCGCTCCTGTTGGATGAAAAGGCAATGGAACCGCCATCTGGACTAAAGGCTGGCCCAAAATCCTCCCATTCACCTACAGTTAATTCCTTTTCTCCTATTAATGTCCATTCAGGAATAGGTGTTCTGTCCACCTCTATTTTATCCAATATTCCTTTATCAAACTCAAGAACAGAGATATATGTCTTTTCCTGATTAGTGTTAGTGTCAGTCTCCCATTCAGTAAAAAGGAGCTTTGTCCCATCAGGATGCCATGAGAGATGATAATAGCCTGCAGTTTCCATTATCTTAATTGCCGAGAATCTGTTCCCCCAATTTTTATCTGATAACCCTTTTGTCAAACGCCTCTTATTTTTCCCATCCCTATCCATAATCCAGACATCAAATTCTCCACCCTGATTGGTTACATAGGCAACCCTTGAGCCATCAGGACTCCATGCAGGGGAAAACTCTGGCAGATCAGTATAGGTCAATCTGTGGTATCTCTTTTCTGCTGAATCTATCGTCCATATATCACCATTGCCAAGTCTTGTGCTTACAAATACAATCTCCTTGCCGTCAGGATTCATCGCAGGGAACCAATCTCCTGTCCCTCCTGATGTCAATCTTCTCTCATTTTCGCCATTCATATCCATAATCCAGACGCTGTGATCACCACCTGCCGTAGAAATATAAAGTATGTTTTTACCATCGGATGTAGGGTGCGGAGAATATTCATTTCTGCTCCACTTTGTAAGACGGGCAAGGTCTGAGCCATCAGGTTTGACAGACCAGATATCCCATCCTTCTTTGACCCTGTTTGAGGCAAAGATAATCCTCTCTCCATCCGGTGTCCAAACAGGGGATGTATCGGCTGTATTACCTGAAGTCAACTGTTTCATATTCTTTCCATCCGCATCCATAATATAGAGATTGGTAGAACTCCCCTGCTTTCTAACAAAGATAATCTTCGCACCATCAGGACTAAACTCTGCATAGTAATCCTCTTTATTTCCATCGGTGAGTCTTCTTATAGTATATTCTCCTCCATCTATTGCCTCTTGCATCTTGTCTATTGCATCTTGAATAAAGGAGACTGCAAATATCCTGTTTATACTTTTTGCTGATGACTGGTGGCTGGTGCTCTGATGTCCTTGAAAACCCTCCTGCTCAAATATAGCAATGACCTTTCCATCAGGACCAGCTGCAATCCTCACTCCGCATGTCTCCCCCTCTTTATTTTCAAGCCTCTCTGCCCTCCCCCACCCTATTCCCTTCCTATAAATATTTATATATGATTTAACATTAGCCTTTTCCCACTGACACCAGACCGCAACAATCTCACCACTTTCTGTAAAGACAACACTTGGGTTATATCCATCTTTTTTGCCTGCATCTATGATTTCTGGCTTTCCCCAGCCAAAATGTGAGTTGTATAGCCTTGCATGTATTCTTAAATTTTCTCTCTGACTCTCTGATTGCCATTGTGTCCATACTATTGCCATCTCACCTCTTGAATTTATTGCGCCCCTTATATGTTCCACATTACCATTTCCCGCATCAATCTCCAGCGGTTTACCCCAGCTACCATTTCTGTAATCAGCTGCATAGGCACTTAAATACTCTCCATCCCATCTCACAAATAATGCAGTCAACTCTCCTTTTTCATTAATAAAGAGAGTTGGTCTGTATGCATCTCTGAACCTTGAATCAAGTTTTGAGGGTGTCTCCCAACGAGAATAGGAATAGTTTCCTGAATATATCCTCTTTTTCATCTCATCAAGAAAAATGGGGTTATATACAGCCTTAATCCCCCTGCTAACCTCACTCTTCTTTTCAAGCCAATCTTCTTTCTTATGTATTATGTTTCCATAAGTTATCTTCTGACTTATGGCTTCTGGCTTCTGGCTTCTGGCTTCTGGCTTCTGTAACCGGCTGACATAAACCTCAAGACCACCGGATTCTTCCTTATAATAAAGGACATAAAGATTACCTTTATCATCAAATATAGGATAAGGGAAAAAGGCATTGCCTGAACCACTATCTATTCGGAAAGCTCCAGACCAGCCCCCTAAAATCCCCCTGTCTCCCCCTTTAATAAAGGGGGACTGAGGGGGATTTGGGGAATAAAAATTTACATATATCCCCATCTCTTCGCCGTCCTTTGCCTCAAAAACCACGGCAGCATTTCCTTTACTATCAAAAACTATATCCTGCCCATCAACATTACCCACACCATTATCAATTGGGACAGCCCCCTGCCAGCCAATGTTAGTGGCAGTGTGAGTGTCAGTGTCAGTGTAAGGATTCTTATAATAATTGGCGAAGATTCTATATCTGCCATTACCAATCTCCTGTTTGAATACAGCTATAGCATTCCCTTCCTTATCAAATGCCACCTGTGCCCTATATCCGTTACCAATGCCTGAATCTATGGCAGTAGCGGATTCCCATCCTTTACCATTAATATACCGACTCGCAAAAATTCTATAAACATCACCACTTTTCTGTTCAAAGACAGCTATGGCATTACCTCTGGAGTCAAAGGCAATATCAGTCCTATAGGCATTTGAAGAACCTGAGTCTATAATAACAGGCGAACTCCATCCAAAACAGTAGGCAGTAGGCAGTAGGCAGTAGGCAGTAAGTGTAAATGTAAATGCAAGTATTCTTTTACTGACACTGACACTATTCACTGACACCATTTTTTCTATTTTTTTCCTGTTCATAGCAAACCTCCTTTTAAACCAATTCTTTTAGTCTTATCATAATCCCATCTATTAGCTCAAATTCCTCATCAAAGCTCAAATAAATTGCCTCGTTCCTCCCATGCTGAAAAAGCGTAATAGTTTCTGAGAAGGGATCAACCCAGATTATCCTTTGGACACCTATTGAAAAATAATCTTTTACTTTCTCATTAATCTCCCATTGTGTATTATCTTCAGAAATTATCTCTATGATTAAGTCGGGGGCTATTTCAAGCATTCCTATCGGTTCTATTGGGGATGTCTTTTTGCTAACATAAACAACATCAGCAGCCCTTAATGTTAGCGGACTTTTCCTTATAATAATTCCAACTTCCCCTGTGGCTACATAACCTTTGTCTTTTAAATTTCTTCTCAATATCTCTCCAAATATATTTTCTAATTTCCCATGTCTAAAACCTGTGGGTGTCATATATCTCCTTTCACCATCTATAATCTCATACCATCCCTCCGGGAGATGCCCTATATCTTCATATGTAAATACATTCTTTTCCAATACTGTAGTCATTTTTTTGCTCCACTTAACTCCCCTCCTTTGTAAGGAGGGGTAGGGGGAGGTAGAGATTACTTACTGACTTGATTAAACAAATCTTCTACGACCCCTTCCAAATTTGTTAAAATATCCCAATTCCTGTATCTGATTATTTGAAGACCTAATGCCTTGAGATAATCCTCCCTTTCTTTATCTCTTATAATTTGTTCTCCATAAGCATGAACATCACCATCAACCTCAACAACAAGCCTTTTTTCAGGACAATAGAAATCAACAATATAATGTCCTATCCCATGTTGTCGTCTAAATTTTAGTCCATTCATTTGCTTCCCCCTAAGTCGTAACCAGAGTCTCTTTTCGGCAGAGGTCATCTCATTTCGCAACTTCCTTTTAAAATCAAGATTCCTTTTCTCTCCCTGCTTTATCATTTATCTTATCCACTCTACCCCACCTACCCTCCCCTTACAAAGGGGAGGAATTAGTATTGACTCTCTGACTTTATCTTTACCTTGCCGCCCTTGTACTTATCTCCGTTGCACTCAATGCACGCTTATATATAACCACATCATCAATCTTACCCCATGGACGTTTGAATTCTGCTGATGCATTTCTACCATTACCAAGCCTTGCTATAGATACAGCGGGCTGGTAATTTGAATATGTCCCCACCGCATTCCCATCTATATAGAAATAAGTCTTACCCTGTCCTCCAACTTTTTTTCCTACCGCAACAAAATGATGCCATTGTGTTGAGGAGAGACTGTCCATACCATTATACCCTGATGAGCGGAATCCTCCGCCATCTGCTGTAGAATATACCCCGAGATACCTTCCAATTGTATCCCCTACTATTATATGCTGTGTATTTCCATCACTTATCAGGGTATTTCTATTATCGCCGTTTGTCGGCAGTTGTCCATAGAACCATGCCTCTATTGTCCATTCATTACTTGTTAATGGGACACTGTTAGTTAATGATACATAACCGGTAGTCCCTGTAAGATCCAATGCAGATCCGAACTTACCTGCTATCCATGTCCCTAATCCATTGTATCTGGTGCCGCTGTAACTCCCCACACTATCACCTACCGTATTATTAAGACCCTCATTAAATGTCCAATATGCTATTGTCCCTAAGAGGGCGTTAATATCAAATGAGCCTGTTATTGCTATTGCCCCTGATATTGGATTATTATGGACATCAAGTATCTCATTCCCAGATGTGTTCCCAAGCGTAATTATATCTCCAACTGCAACTGTGGGCGCACTTGTCCCTGTGCTTAAAGTAATTTTTAATGTATCATTCGGATGATAGGTCTGACTCCATGCCGGTGCTGGAGTGCCTAAATTCCCACTGCCATCAAGCCATGAATGCCCATTTGAAAGTTTCAATACATTGTTTATATTGCTCGCATTAATTGTTGTTGCACCTGTCTCACCGTTGAATACTATTGTTACTGAATCCCCTGCCTGGATACCAGAAGATACAGCATCCGATGTATTAGCCGCCCATGCCTCTGTCGGATACAGGAAGTGATGTAAATGAACTTCTGCATCTGTTAAGGCATAGTTGTATATTGCAACATTATCTATTACCCCCCTGAAGTATTCAGAACTTGTGGGGTTACTTGCATATCCATTCTTCCTCCCTATTTCTATTGTCCCCCCTACTCCGCTTACTGGATCTATGCTATGTCCAAGGGTCCCTGCAGTGTTAAGAGCAGTGGTCTTTTCTAATAGATGGTCTATGTAGAATTTAAAATGATTAACTCCAGCCGTAGTATCCCTTACCACTACCACAAAATGCCATTTTTCATCCCTCAAGTCTTTTGTTGTAACAGTTTCACACTTTGGATTGAGTCCTGTGGGTAATCCTCCCATATCGTATTCCCCTGCTCCATAAGGAGGCGAATTTCCAGTATTTGTCATTTCAGTTAATGATGAAAGGCTGTCGCAATGAACAAGCTGTCCACTCGGATTTATGGCAAGACTCCAGTAATTTGTTGGATTAGTGTTACTCTCCTGCGAGACGATTCTCATGTAGTTGGTTGGTATTGTTGTTGATAGTTTGACCCACGCCTCTATTGTGTAATCTGTCATGTTGAAGTTTGGACTATCTGATATTGTAACATACTGTGAATAACTATCGCTAAAGTCAAGGGCAGTGCCAGAATATCCAGAGGCCCATGTTGGCAGTGTGCTTCCACCGAGTGTTCCATTATTGTCATTAACACTATCTGTAGCCGTTACTGCTGACCCCTCATCTAAGTCATAGTATGCCACTGAGCCGTCAAAGTCCCCGCTTATGTCTATACTCCCTGTTATCACTCTGTTTAAATCCTTTATTGTTACTCCATCAAGTGTAATGGTGTCCCTATTTGTAACTGTAGGCGGCAGGAGCCCTGTGCTTAAGGTGATTGTCAGCGTGTCATTGGTATAACCACCCACGCTTGTTGACCATACTGCGCTCCCTATGTTACCAATTCCATCTCCAGATGTATCCCCATCCTTCCATGTATGTCCATTTGATAATTTTAATACTGTGTCTATGTTAGCTGCTGTTATTGAAGGTCCATTCGTCTCACCATCAAACCTTATTATTATCTGGTCGCCTGCATCTATGCCAGAATCACCTCCTGATGTATCTTTTGCTCGGGCATATTTTAGTCTTGCACCATAGTACTTTCTGATTTCTGCGTCCTCTAATGGTCTGTTATATACTGAGATTTCATCTATGGTAGTCCCGATAGCATGCATTCCTGCCCCAGTATTATTACCAAGAGCCCCTATAGCAGTGTATGCCTTATATCCTATTACTGAGCCGACAGGCTGTCCATCTATGTAGTATTTTGTTGTCCCTGCTGTCCCACTTCCACCTGTGCCTACTGCCGCTATCTGATGCCATCCGTTCTTAAGGTTCTTATGCAGATAATACCCTGTGCCTCTCTCCAGGCTTCCTCCCGGGTCCGTAGTCGGCGATACATTCCCTACTTCAGCATTACCGGTCCCTGTATGGATACATATAGCATGCTCATGATCACTGCTGCTATGTATAAGGGCATTGTCCATAATGCCGTAAACAGGAGTCTTAATCCACCCTATAATCGTCCATTCAGTCGGCATATTGAGGGCGCTATTGAGGGGGACTGCCTCATCTGATGCATCAATGAGGACTCCCTTTGTTCCATACATGCCATCAGCCCAGAGATATGTCTGTGATGCTGTCGCAGTATTAGAACCAAAACTGTCACTGACTGTCGTCCCTGTCCCTTCATTAAATCTCCAGTAGGCTATCGCACCTGATGGCAGTTTGAAATCAAAATTCCCCAGCAATGTAATTGTATCCGATATTGGACGACCTGCAAAATCCTTTATTATATTGTTCAATGTAATTGTATCGTTTTTAGCAACTGTGGGAGTTGTTCCTGTTGTGCTTAATGTAATCGTAAGTGTGTCATTGGAATAGATTACAGTGCTCCATGCAGCGGTTGAATTGCTGCCCCATATATGACTGCTTGATAAGGATAATGCTGTCCCAATATTTGATGAGGTTATGGAATTACCCTCTGTTGCCTGGTCAAAACTTATAACTACCTGGTCACCTGTCTGGATTCCTGAACCCCCTAAGGGAGAATCATTACCTGCTGCCCCGCTGGCAAAGGCGCTCCTTGGCCATGCACCATAGCGGTTCTTTATTGTAGTGGCATTAAGAGCAGTATCATATACTACTATATTATCAATAGTATTACTCATAGGTCTGCTGCCATCGTAGGTGTTTCCAAGATATTTTATGTTACTCTGCGATTTATATGATGCTGTGCCAACCGATACCCCATCTATGTAGAACTGTGTTGTCCCTGCTGTCCCGCTTCCACCACTCCCCACTGCTGCTACATGATGCCATCCTGTGGTAAGATTTTTTAAATTGTAATTTGGGACATAGTAATAACTATTCCCATAAGATGTTCCAAGATATTTTGTCGAATCCTCTATTATTATCTGGTTCTCATTCGATGTTGAATTGGATGATATTAGAGTATTTTTCTGTTGACCCGATACAGGTACAGTTAAAGGCCATTTAAACCAGCCTTCTATAGTCCAATTGCTGGTAAGGGTGTACTGGGTTATATTATTATATTCATTGCTTGTATCAAACAACACTCCATTACTAAATCTACCTGCCGGATAAGTTCCAGTAACTGTCCCATTATAAGTTCCAATATAGTCATTACCATTACTTTCAAACTTCCACCACGCCTTCATACTTAATGGGACATCAAAATCTCCTGTAATCGCCAAGGAGGAGCTTATCGGTGCCCTGTATTTATCTATTATGACACTGCCGCCGAGGGTGATTGTATCTCCAACAGCTACAGTCGGGGCAGAGGTAGTACTGCTCAAGGTTATTGTCAGTGTATCATTCTGATAAGTGGCTGTCGTCCATCCAGCACTCCCTATTGCTCCACTGCCATCTTTCCATGAATGTCCATTATTAAGTGCAAGGACTGTATTTATATTCCCTGCATCTATTGTTGGAGGGGTATCGCCTGTCCTACCTATCTGCCCATTGAATGTTATAGTTACCTTATCACCTAATCTGTATTGACCTGTATCATCAATCGCATAAGCCTTTTGCAGGACAGTCCCTGACGCTGTGCCAAAGCTGCCTGTGAGTGCCCTACTTTGAGATACGATTAGTTTGCCTGTTGAATCAGTTATAGTGCCATCAATTGTAATTGTATTACCTGCTGCCACAGTCGGCGCTGCCGGTGTTGTATCCGGCTGTGTGGCTGGTCCACTCAAGGTTATCGTAAGTGTATCATTGGCATTTGTAGTCTGACTCCAGTTTGCACTTACTATAACTCCATTAACTCCATCACCATCAAGCCATGTCTTGCCTGATACTGGCAGGATTGTATTTATATTGGTTGCATCTATTGTTGGGGCACTTGTTGAGCCGCTGAATTTGATAACTACCCTGTCACCTGATTGAATATTTGGTCCCCAAGTTGAATTATCATCTGCAACTGCACTGCTTGATGTTACCGTAGAAGCAACACCAAAACTGCCTGTAATCGCTCTACTACTGACGATTGCCTTGCCTGATGAATCAGTT
>Ga0209323_10000024_pt1 | contig 92899 bp, 204 predicted proteins | sample Rifsed19ft2_FD_184014 | JGI IMG/M metagenome (GOLD analysis project Ga0209323, IMG submission 184014) | Soil microbial communities from Rifle, Colorado, USA - sediment 19ft 2 (version 2) | ecosystem: Environmental > Terrestrial > Deep subsurface > Rock core/Sediment | place: Rifle, Colorado...
AAAAAGAGAATTAAATCCAGATCAATTATCATTTGAAGAAAAATATTTTCAAGGAAAAAAGGAACAAATTGAACGGTTAAGACCAACTATTGAAAAACTTAAAGCATTAAGAGACAATGTTGAAAAAGACGATGTAGAATTGGGATTGCCAGATATACCAATGGGAGAAAATACACATACTAAACAAAAAGATGGTTATGTTTATAATAAAACAAAGATTTTTGTTCAATCTGATATAAAAAATGATATTGCAGGGAATCTTTTACAAAAAAGAGTAAAGGGAATGTGGAACTCATTACCTGATGATGTAAGAGATATAATTGGTGAATTAAAAATTAAAAAATCTACTGCTAAAGGTAAAAAATATCAAGGAGGAAGATATGATAATTTTACAAAAATACTCACAATGAATATTAATGATGCTACACCTGATCATTTAGGTCATAACTTTTTCCATGAAATAGGACATGCTAAATGGCATGATTTACAGGAGAAAAATTCAGAAAAAGTGGCAAAATTTATACAAAAACAAAAAGAAATAGGATGGGCACCAACAAAATACTCTCAATCATATTCATTAACTAAGATAAAAAATGAAGATAATGAAAAAAGGTACAGGGAAAGAATGAAACGTGGAGGATTTATAATATCACGAAAAGGAGAGGAAATATTGATTAGAAATAGAAAAACTTCAGAGGACTTGTATCAAAATGAAATTCACGCTGAGTTAAACGCCTATGTTATGGGTATGATACCACAAGAGTTAATAACTGCACCAAAGAAGGTAATGGTAGAGTTGCTTGATTCATATAAAGAATTATGGGGGTTAAAATGACAGAAGGAGAATTACCAGTACCAATAAAAAGAATAGAAATGTACTTTAATGATAATAGAGAACCAGTAAAAAACATAAAAAATGCGACATTTAAGGATGTTACAACATTTGATGATAATGGGGAAGTAAAAAGACATTATTCTGTAGAAATAATAGATGGAATAGACCCTGAAATAGGAGTAGATGGTAAATATATTCCAGAAGATGAGTTTTTTAAAGAAAATGATGAAAAAATCTCTTAAAATCACCCTAATATAAACTTATAAATGCTTATAAAGGAATTACGCCTAGATTAAATTAGTATGCCTATTAAGGTTAGAAAAGCAACAGAACAGGACGTAGCCGATCAAATCGAGCCACAAGGTAAACTGCCAGCTCACACTGTGCCAGATAATGGTGATGGTGGAAGTGCTGGTGGTGCAAATTGCCCTGATGGTCAAATTTGGAATGCTCACACCCGAAAATGTGAAAAATCTGACTTAGGTGACGCAAGCAAGCGTTCAATACCCGAACCAGTAGCAAAAGCTTCATCTGCAACTGGAGAAGCTGAAACAGTAGACGGAGTGGATGTTCCATTTGTCGAAGGTTCAGAACTTCCAGATGACAATGAGAAAGGTGTAATAACCGATTTAATTACTGGTCAAGACGGTAGTGAACCAGCAATAGATCCAACTAAATTAAGTGGATCAAATGCTGATAAATCTAGCGAGGCTCAAAGAAACTCAACTTATGCATTTAAAATTGCAAAAGCAGAAGCTTTGAGAAAACTAGAACAAGCTGAAATGCGAGTACGTGCTAAAGAATTACTAGCTAAAGAAGCTGATTTGGATGCACGAATACGACAAGCAAAAGAGTCTGCAAAACCAAGAGCATTAGTAACTTCTCCACAAGGAGTCTATGCAAATGGTTCAAAGACTAGTGCTGTCGAGGCAGAAATATCTAAACCCTCTGCATGGTTCAGAGCGGTACAAAGAGAAGAGAATGTAAGTCCAGCATTTATCTGGCACATTAACAAGGAGAAAATCTACGAGAATTACAATAAGCAATTCTACAAGAAATTCGATGTTAACGGTAATGAGTTAAAATATCCAATTCCAAAAACGGAAATTGGTAAGACTTATGGCGGTGAAGCATCTACAGTTTCAGTAGCAGGCCCCGCTGACGGAGACTTTATGAGGATCATGTCAGAACAGGTACTTGTATTGCCTAGTGGAAAAGTAGTTACTCCAATTCGTCAGTTCACGGAGACAAAAGTTTTGCCACCGGGAACTAGAGAAGCATTCTTCTACGACTTTGGCCCCGTAACTTTCAGCGACATCGTTGAAGGAGACACTGATCCTGCTGTAGCAGTTCCATTATCTTCACCAATCATAAGAAGTGCTGGTACTGAGACAAACCCAAGAGGTACAAGGATCGACATCGGCTATCAACAAACCGAGGAAAGTCCGATTGATATTATTGCTTCCGCAAACCGTTCATTTGCACTTGAGAGCATAAATGATGAATCAGTAGAAGTTCTGACAAGAGCATATAATCTTGACGCAGGATCTTCAGGTTCAGCAACTGTTCGAAAAGCAAAAGGTGGTGGTACTAAAGCTGGTAGATGGGTCGATGGTAATACAGGATCCCAAATAGTAGCTGATGGTGCTGGTTTAGGAGTTTTAACCTACAGAGGATTACTTTCTGCAAAAGGAGTAATTCAAGATGAAGGTTTAGACGACTCAAACTTGATCACTTACACAAGCGGTAAAGGAATTCGTGACTTAACATTAGATCCAGATCTGGATTCATACATTGGATTCTCTAGACCTGCAATAATCACAGAAGCAACCGTAGAAAGAATCGCTGGAACAAATCTAGTGAGAACATCTGCAATCGCTCCATCTTCGCAAGTTGGTGGATTTAGATCTGTAATGTTCATTCCAAACGTTGCATTCGGATTAGTAACAGGAAGAGACTTAACAATGGAAGCTCAGCGAAGGAACGAGAGACAGATCATTCATTTGACTGGAACTCAGAAAATCTCTGCAGTAGTTAAGAACGTAGAAGCAACAGTACGATTGTCACACATCTAAGTAAAACACATACTTTTTATTTTTTTTTATTTTAAAACAAAGGGAATTCTATAGATTATCGTTCTATAGAACTATTCATGGATCTTAGGAATGTCTTTAACTGGCTTGTAGGAAGCTTGACTATTTTATCAAGTGTTTTCTCTTCCAATACCTTAATTGCGTCACCATCTTCTGTTTCACAAGCACCAACAAAGTCTCCGTATAAATCAGAGATTGCTTTATGGTTGTCTAAACATTCTTGGCAAGATCCTCTGTAATCACCATCACGCCATACGTGATCGACTATAATATTTGTGACTTTGCCACAATCATCACATTCAGACTTTATGATATTTCCTTCTTTAACATAGGATCTATCACAATTTACACATTTGTTATCCTTGATAACACATTTGTAAAAGTGCCTGTTATTACAGGTTTCTTCACTAAGTATTTGTTTCATACTATACCTTACCCCATATAGTATATAAATGCTTGTATCATAAGGGTTGAAAACAAAGGTTTATATACTGTATAGTATATAGATATAGCATGAACGTTGAAGCAATACAAGATGAAAAAAATTCAGTTGTTGACGTAATCAAAAAGAAAGATTACATGCCTTCTTTAGAGATGGTAAAAGTCAATCACTACGGAAAAATCATTGATGTACCACAAATAGTTCTAAGCCCAAAAAACTTAGGACAAAAATATGTACTTCAAGGAAGACCATTCAGTAAATTCTTAACCTTCATTAAAGTTCGTAAATCCAAGTTAGTCCCACAAATTAGGGCTACTTTGAGAAAAGGTGAAGGAATAGAAACACACAACAAATACATTCAAAACAAATACCCAAAGTCACCAACAAAGAAATTCCAAATACTGCATAAAGATGGAATAGTAACTAGATTTACTTCCAACAAATATATGTCAGTAGACCAAGAATTTATCCAACAAACAATAGAAAATAGACTTACTGCAGAAGGCATTAGATTTGAAAAAGAAATCAAATTTGAAGGCGTTAACGGTATCTATAAATTGTTAAATGCTGTGACTGACGGTTCAGAAATAGCAAAAACTGTAAGCTACATCAACAAGAATAATGGTGACAAATCACTAAGATTTTATGGTGGAGCAGTAGTTTTAGTATGTTCAAACGGCATGATTTCAAATAATTCAACATCTGAAATCAAACTAAGACATATGAAAACAAATACAGAAATTGCAAGAGAAATCAACAAACACATTGGAGCAATCCTAGAAAACCTAGATGTTCTACCTGAGAAAGTCTTCAAACTTCGTGAAATCGAAGTAACTAAGAACCAAGCAAAAAAGAGAATCAATGCCTTGCCTATTCCACAATACATGCAAAAAGCAATCTGGAAAAGATTGTTTACCAAATCAGACAAAACTCTGAATGGTAAAATGGATTGGGATGGAACTCTTTATGGCATCTATATGGCATCCACTTATGTAGGAAGCAATACGGAAACCATTAAAAAGAGCAAAAACAGGAAGGAAGAGATTAATGAATCTCATGCAGAAATACTACAAAACTTCGAACTAATAACAACTGATTATACTGGCAAAGTGCCTATCCCAGTGGCTGTTTAGCCACTTCTTTTTTATTTATAAATAAATACTAGTAAGTTGTATCTATAATGTGGCACGTTTAATAGAGTGGGAAAGTGTAAAGGAAAAATTAAGATTAAATGACGATACCCTAAAGGATGAAATGACCTTATATATTCAAGAAGTAGATGATCTTGTAAATAATAGGGTTAGAAACAAATTAGGAACTCATGATTCTAATGGTAATGAAATTGTACTTCCTCTTACTGTAGATGGTCAGCCACCTATTGATGAGGAATTAAAAGCAATAGCAACAGATTTAGTTATAGGTAAATTTAGACTGCAGACTTCGGAAAAGTCGTTAATTTGGGATACAGCAACAAAAAATCTTGACAATTATCTTGATAGACGATTTGGGTATACAAGAAATATACCATTTAGACACATACCACTTGTTACACTTGATCCAGCTTTTGGGCCTCCAAGCCAAGTTGTATCAATGGATGCAGGAAGTGGATGGGTACCAAATTCATTATTAAGAGTAACTGTTGACGGAGTACAAGTAATAACCACTCCAGCACAGGCGTTAACAGATGGAAATGGAAGATTTGATGGTATAGAATTTACAATACCAGCTTCATCTATAGTTGATGAGATATCTGTTATAATTATTACAGATAGAAAAAATTACAAAGAAATTAACTTTACGGTGACTTAAGCATGAGTTCTTCGGGTAACTTTCAAGCGGATACTCTTACTCAGGATCAGGTAGTGGATATACTAAAAACTGGAACATATCCATATAAACTATTAAGATTTTTTACACAAAAACAAAAGTTTCCAGATTATCCGAGTGTAGAAGTAAGAAGGGTTGGTTCACCTTCAACTACATCAAAAGTTGATTCGACTACAGTAGACACAACATTTGAAGTAACTTTATTAATTAAATATACAAGGGAAGAAGAATTTGAAGAAGCTGATAGATTGGTAACAGAAGACGAAATGTTAACATTGTTAGAAAATGCTAACATACCGCCACCGGGAAAGATATTTTTTGAACAAAAAACTTGGAACACTACACCAATAGATGAAGCAATTTATGGTAGCAGAAGCATATTAAGATTTACTTTTAGACAAGTTTTATCAACAACAGGAGCAGGAATTGTTGGTGCATATAATTCATTTGAATTAGATAGTTCTGGATTAGGTTCTCCACTTTCAGGCCCCCTTTCTATTCAAATTCTTAGACTTACCGATGTATCAGGTGTAACAGTTGATAGTCATAGTATAGATACAGGGCAAGTACAATATGATCCAAGAGAATTGGTGGAAGGTGAATTACAAATAACATATGAATCAACTCCATCTATAGATGCACTTGTAGATCAACTTCATACTGCTAGGGAAGAATTTAGGGGAAAACTAGTGAGAAATGGGATACCAAAAAATGTGCTATTTTTGGCAGGAACAAGTACAAGAAGTAGTGCTTATGAGGAAGTTGAAAAAGTTACGACTACTTTTTATGTGGTGGGAACATGGTAGGAAAACATATGTTTTTAAACGAGAAAGAGGAATATAAATCATGGCTATAATCCCATTTAACTTACAGAATTTAAGGACTCGTGCATTTAAGGGGTTTATTCAATTTCAAGATCCATCAACTAGTGATTACCTTAGATTGAAGGAAAGACAACAGGCTCAAGTTACATTTAGATGGGATAGAGAAGGACATTATGATGATGCTGGTATAAAAGTGTTAGATCCATTTGGACATACACATACTTTTGAAATGACTTTAAAACTTACTTCTGATTTGATAGATGATGAATATAACAAACCACCATCTAATCCAGATGCAACTGCAGATAAAAAGACAGTATCTTATTGGATGCTTAAAAATGAGTTATATGAGCCAATTCAAATAATATTTGTTACAACCTTAGAAGCACGAGAAGGCCCCACTGGTGATTCATCAGAAAAATTCTTACATTTTAAATTTGTTTTAGATCCACAAAAGTTTGGCCCCATTGCTTTGGGAGCAACTGGAGGTACAGTAAGCATCCCTGTTTCTGGAGAAGTAATAAGTATATCTGAAGTAAGAAGAACAGCAACACAAGATGCACCTTGATCCCTTCAGTAGAAGACACACAGAAATATAAAAACAAAGTAGTACACCTACGAGACAATCTTGATTTTGTATTGTTAAGAAGTGCAGAAAGATGGGTAAATGAGTTAATCATAGATGAAATTCAAAACAGAATGAGAAACGCTAATTTTTCTCAAAAGATATGGATGAATACCAAAATTATAACATCTAAAATTGAAGGAGATAAAGTAATAGTGACTTTACAGAATTATTATTTTTCAGAATCAGGTTTTGATGTGGCAATAGCACGGGAATATGGAACAAAGGATCACTGGATTAGACCTAGATTCAAACAGTTATTAAGTTGGATTCAAGATGGAAGAAGATTATTCTCAAGGGGACATATAGTAAGTGGAATAAAATCACTTTACATTATAAGAAATGTTGTTAATGAAAAGACATCAGAAGTTCAGGATAAAGTAAATGAAGATGTAGAAACATGGAAGATGCATACTTTTGCATCATAAAATATGTTAATATATAACACAATGACATTATATATATGCGTAACATTAATGATGAGTATGAAGTAAAAAATGTTATATATGAATCTCAGAAAAGATATCATAAAACACAAGAAGGAAAGGAAGCACTTTATAGAGCTAACAGACGATACAGAATAAAACAAAAAATACAACAGTTATACGATATAAGTAAAACAAAATCACCAATTTGTCGGGATTGTGGTGAAACATATTTAGGATTTTTAACGGTATATGATAATGAAATAACATGTTATAATTGTAAGTTTAGAATAGATGAAAAAGAGATTGAAGAAATATGCAAGGTGAACTAAGATGCCAGTAGAAAAGGATATTGATTTAAACAAACCACTTTCAGACGCTGATATTAGGCAAATGGAAGCAGAAGCTGATAGACTGGAAGAGTTATCTAAGAAAGCTCATGAAAATTCAGAAAAAACTTCTGATTTACAAAATAAAGAGGATCAATTATTAAATGATGCTATAAAGAAAGTAGAACAAATAGAGAAAGAGGCAGAAAAAGCAGAGAAAGCAAGAACAAGAATAAGAAGAACAATTACAGAAGTAAACCAATTAGCAGAACATAGAACTGCATTGAGCAACATAGGTGGTGCAGAAGATTTTGAAACAGATGAACCATTTGAAGGAATGGGAGGAAGACAAGCATTTAGCGGTAGATTAAAAACAGGAAGAACAGCATTTGGAACAGGTCAAGAAAATGCACCAATGGGACATATTTTAAGGCTTCAAGCAGAATTAGAAGAATCTCAGAAAAAACAGAAAGAAGTTGAAAAACAAATAAGAGATCAATTAGCAGAACAAAAAGCTATGTTACATAAGGTACAAAATGATTTTTCACAAGTTTTACAAGTTAACGCAGATCCTGTTGGATTCGGAGTAGGAAAATTAAAAGGACTTGTAGCTAAAGGTGGAATATATGGATTAATAGCTCTTGCTGTTATTGAAATGGCAGATCAAATTTTTGAACAAGTTAAAGCAATGTACGCACCCGGTGGCCCCTATGATGTGAGGAAACAAATGGAAGATAGGGATAGAGAAATGGTAGAAATGGAACATTTATTAGATAGAAAATCTGGAAGAGTATTTTTTACTTCAGACGTTGAATTACAATCAGGGCCTCCTGATTTTTCTAATACTGTAAGATTGGGGCATAGAGTTATTCAATTTCAAAATAAAAATGTTGGTGGTGCATAGAAATGGCTGATGCATTACTTTATTTTAGAACAAATGGAACAAAAACAACTAATCCATTATTTACAGATCCAAATGATTTGCCTATTGGACAGAAATTACAATTTACTTTGCCTGAAGAATTATTGGAATCTATTTCACTTGTACATGAAAATAATATAAAAGATTCACCAGTATCAAATCCTGCTGGAAAAAGAGTGATTAATAAACAGGATAACGGATTAAATGGACTTACACTAACATTCAAAGGTCGTTTTAGGGATGCTAGTATAGATTTAGCAAAAATACAGAATTTTGCAATACAATTACAAGTTGAAGGACAATTTCATCAATATGGTGTATTTGGGTTTAAGGCATCTAATACAATTTCAACTCCATTTAATTTTGATCCTACAGATAAATTTGGACTTACAATAAAAAAATTGTCAATTTCAAGAACAGGAGGCAAACCTAAAAACTTTGATTTTGAATTAATCTTAACTTCTGGAGGAGAATTACAATGAGTTTTATAAACCCCAATGCATTTTATCAAGAAGAACTACTTTTATTAAATAAGAATTTTGAAGCACCAACTCCTATTACAGATGGACAGATAGTAAATGGTAATTTACAACCATTTAGAGCTAGATTAGAATTAGTTCATACAGGCAATGAATTACAAAACAATGGAGTTCTTACTTTAAGAATTCCACCTGATGGTACATTTGTAAGAAAAGAACCAATATTGATAGATGAAAGTGCAAAAGATGATTACATTATACAAGCTAGACTAAAACAAGATAGAAACAAAGATGGTGTATTTGAAGAAGAAGGAAAATTATTTAGATTTTTTATAGGACAACCAACCCTGCAGGACGATGCACTTACAGGAGAAACATTGAAAATAACACTGATTGCTGTTGAATATCATACAAGAGAAACTTTAGATTCAGAAAGAATAACTCTTCCATTTCAAACACCACAAGAAGCATTCATAAGAAGAGCAACTGCCTATAATTCAATAAAAGGTGAAACAAATACTCAATTAATATTCTTCACAAGTGGAATAAATCAAACTATAAAATTACCCGATGCTGAATCATTGAGACAAGAATGGAGACCATTAGCACCAACAGCAACTCATGATCTGTTTAGAGAAATAACATCAAGCCAATCTTTGCCGGGTATTGAAGGCGGTGTTTTCAGAGATTTCTTTTTTGATTATGAACCATTTGCTCTTTCAACAAAAGCAGTAACGATAAAAGCAGAGGAAGAAGGAACCATTGACAGAGGAGTAACATTAGATCCACTTCTTTTTCAATTTGTTTCAGGTACAGAAAAAGACAAAACAATTAACATAGACTTGATTAAATTCAAAAACCATGTTATAGTAGAAGGTAATCCATTAGGAGGAACACTACCTATGGAAAATGCTCGATTTTCTTCTACATGGGAACATGCAAAAATAAGACCTGAATGGGAGGCAACAACACAATATTTTGACGGAACATTAGGAACAAATCAAAGTGAAGTTAGAATTCTTGATTCGGAATTAAATGAAATAAGGTTTTTTAAAGCAATAAGAACAACAGGAAACATGTTTATAAATCCAACAATTAATTCTAACAGAGCACTTTTTTGGGAGGAAGACTTTGTAACTATTCCAGATTATAATATATATGCAAGTTATAATAAAGATGATATAATTGTTGATGATGATTCAGGTACAGTTAGATTTTATAGAGCACTTAATGATGTTCCTAATAATCCTACTGATTTAGCAATATATAAACCTGTGCCTTTAGCATCGACTTTTTATTGGCAAGATACAGGAAGATCATTTCCAGCAGGACTTCCTCATCCATTGGTTGATCCTAATGCACCTACAGGATTAGCAAGAGCAGGAAGAACACAGTTTTTTAGCTATACTCCATGGACTGAAGATTTTCAAGCAATGAGAGCAGGAACATTGTTTGGTATTGGTGATAACGCACAAGAAGATAATTTTGAACAAGCGACATATCAGGGAGTAGTTCCAGATTGGAATTTTGTAAGATCAAATTTTGATAGAATAGAGGCTGATAATCAATATGAACAAGTGGCAGGAAAAGATGTAATAAAAACTTTGAATGATAAACCGCCAGATAAAGAATGTTATACTGGTGCAAGATATTTAGTTTCAACTAGTCCAACTGGATTATTTGTTGGACATGCTAATCAAATAGCTGAATATGCTGGTGAGGATTTTAATCCAAATAATTCACCAAGTGATGATTGGCAATTTAGTATTTTTCCAAAAGATGGTGAAAGCATTTGTCATCAAGCAAGAGGAGTTATGTTGGCATGGAGTGTTAAAACAAATTCATGGACAGATTTATGGAATATTGTAGATATATTACCAAGTGCTGTTAGTAAATCACTTAAACAAACAATAGAATCGGGGTTAGAAACTTTAGCTCATACATTCTTTGATGCTTTAGTTGGCCCTGTTGTTACTACACTTATTGGATTTTTACATGACACAGGCACATTTGGTAGTACAACAAATATGTCTCCATTACATATTTGTAAGGATATTAAATTGGTAGAAGGTGCGTCAGGAATTCCGGGTCAGGCATTTGAATTAAGATTTGATTGGAATCCATTTGAAAGCGATGTTCATTTTACTGGTGAAACAGGAGGAGATAAGAAAAATTATAATAGTTTAGGTGCTTGGTGGTATATGGCATTTCCTTATCCAAAGATACCTACATTTGGAAGAGATGTTGGTGATACATATAAAAACCCTGTTATAGATTCTAATAATTTAACACTTAATCATAAAGGAAAACTGGGTTGGAACCAAGGTCTTGATAGTGAGGATTTGGGCAGAATACAAAAAGTTCATTTCAAAGCAAGGTTGTCATTATATGGTTCATTTACTGGTGGATTAGTTATTGGTTTTGCAGATATGCCTATGATTATTTGGGCTGTAGATATATTTGATAGAATTTGGTTTAGTAAATTTCAACTAAGAAGAAATGGTGAATATTCATATCAATCATTATCGTTTGGTGAAAATTCAATGCAACTGTTACATCACGGAAGATATGATGAATATCTTAAATGGTATAATATTGTTTTGGAAACAGATTGGTTGTTAAAACAAAAAGAATTTAGTGGATTAGAATTTGATTGGAGATTTGTAAAAGGAATGGGAATATTTTATGAAGCTGGTTATAATAATGAAGGATTATATGTTGGAAGTCAATTTCCTGATTATGCAAATAATATAGCACAACAAATGATGGGAGGCACATTTGCTTTTCTAGCTTCTATTGGTTTGCCGGGTGAATCATATCAACCAAATGATTTACTTGTTAATAATGCTAGATTGGCAATAGATGAACTTCATTTTGAAAAACAATTATACACAACATCAGATGATAAACCACTTAATACATTAGGAGCTAATTCAAGAGCGATATTAGATCACAATGCATCTGAGGTTGATTATTTAAATTTAAAAATAAGAGCACAAGCATCAAGAGAAAGAAAAAAATTCGTTGAACAAGCTTGGTTTATGCAAGGTCACGGCGATGTAAGATTAAGATTTGGAGAAAAATTTAGAGCAGAAGGAAGCAGAGTTCCGGGAGGTACACAGGAGTTAATATGTAGTGAAGTAAGACATATTATAGATAATGACGGATATATGATGCAAATTACAGGCAAACGAAAGTTTGTTTTAAGTTAAGGTGATATAAATGAGTTATGATCCAGATACACAGGAAGGAGCAATAAGAAAACTAAGAGAAGAAATTAATAAGATAAGGGAAGAGCAGTTTTCTAAAGCATTTTCAACAAATTCAGGAGGAGGAACAGGAGGAAAATTAGGTAACAGTATTGGTAGTTCAGTGCCAAACACAGGAATAACTTCATTTTATCCTAATGCAATCAGATTAACAAAAGATACTGGAGTTATTAAAAAATTACATTATAAATTATTAACACTAACACAAGAATTTGCAATAGGAGAATCTGTAACTGGTGCTACTTCTGGAGCAACAGCAATAATAGGAGATATAGATATAACAAGTTCTACGGCTGGTATTTTGTTTTGGGTTCCAAGTTCAGTTGTTGGAACTTTTACAGCCAACGAAACTATAAATGGAAACATAAATGGACAAGCAAAGGCAGATTTGTCATTTCCAATAACACAAACTGGAAGGGGGCATCTAAATGCTGGTTCTGCTTCAATCATAGTGGAAGGCGTGACAATGCCATATGAAATTCATTTTATAGATAATGCAAAAAATAATGGACAATTAGTGTTATTAAGAGCACAAAACGGTCAGACTATAAGAGTTAGAAGGGCTATAACAAATGACGGAAACACAGGAAACATAGATTTAGATACTTCTTTTAATATAATAGAAAACGCAATAGTAATTCTTCAATACCAAGGAGCAAGTAACGCTACTCCAGATGGTGGATGGGTGCCAGTTTTATCTTCTGTTTCAAGTGGTGGATCTTCTACTGGAGGTATAGATTTTCCTATATTATATCCTAAAGAAGATTTGGGAGATAAAACTGGAGTTGTAAATTTATCATTAAATCAAACAGACGGTCATTATAAACGAATAAGAATGATAGGAAACATATCATTAACATTTACTAGTCCACCACCCGCTTCAAATGGGTTTAAGTTTTATGTTCTTCTTGTTCAAGATGGAACTGGTGGTCGTTTATTAACATCTTTACCAAGTAGTGTTAAAAATAGTGCTGATATATTACTTCAAATAGATCCAGCTTTAGATACACAAACCTTAATACAATTTGTTACTGCAGATGGAGGATCAACATATCATGCACAAGTAATACAATCTGCAAATACTGGAGCTTCACAATGGTCATTCTTTAAGGCATTAACAAATGTAAATATGGATACGTGGGATTTATATAATATAGATAAATTAAGGTTCTTTGGTTTTGGTGGATTTAGTTTTCCTGTAGACGCAACAATGCAGGCAATTTCAACATCCCCTGTTGGACTACAATTTAACGTACCACTTGATCAAAAATATAGGTTTTACAATGCAGGATTTGAAGTTATGAGTTTAGGGTTTGAGATAAATAATACTTTAAGATTAACTGACGGTGATATAAAAGATGTACGTAGAGTATCTTTTCATGAATTGCCGGGATTCATGGCAGAAATAAAAGTGTTTCCTAATACATTAATTTATACTGCTAATGGTGTTGGGGCAGTTCACTCATTTGTAATAGACAATGATGAAGCAAGTCCAAACTTCGAAATGAGATTAAACGTAAATAAATCAAACAGAGATTTAAATATGGTTACAAATGATATTATAAATCTGGATCAAGCTCAATTTGATCCAAACGGTGGATTTGTTTCATCTATTAATCATGGAGATAGAAGAATCAGTGGTGGTAATTCTGGAATAAATATAAATGTACCAAAATTAAAAACTGTTAAACTGTGGTTTGAAAATACTGGACAAACTAATAGTGATTTAAAATATGAATTTAAACAAGATGGACTTTATATGAATACTAATAATCTATTTGAGGTTCAAGGAATATTTTTTCCAAATGGAGGAAGTATATCTGATTTAGCTGTTCTTGGATTAGAATTTCGAGCTGGTGTAACGCCTCCTTTTGGAACTGGTAATCCACAAAGTATGATTTTCAAAGTAAGAGGCCCTGCACCTTCATACACTGATATAAATATATTTGAATTAACTGGCTTAGAACACAATATAACAAACGGTGGCGGAATGAAAATGTTTACCGATCTTAATTTACAATCTCAAAATATACATAATGTTGATATGATGCGTTTTGATTCAAATAACGGGATAAGTGGAGGAGGTGCATATAAAATAGCTGGAGACTTTCCAGTTGGAAGAGGATTTCAATTTAATATCCCTCCTGTTGGATTTGGAACAAACAAATTTAGTTTCAGGTCAAACGATGTAGAATTCATGTCACTTACACCATCAGAATTAAAAATGGTTGGATATCCAATATTTCCATCTGATTCAAGAATAGTTGCTCAACAATTTAATTTTAACGCTCCACATAGTCAAGGCACTCTTGGAATGTTTGATGGATTTATAAGATTAGTAGTTAATGGTGGAGTAAGCGATGTATGGGTGGCAACTGGTGGAGTACTTAAGAACTTAAGCACTTTAGGTTCAACTTCTTTCATAAACCCTCTATTTACTGCTGACGGGGATCTTAATATGGGTACATTTAACATCTTTAATTTAGATGTTTTAAGATTTGTTGTAGATGGCGGGGTAATAGGATTTGGAACATATGGTATAGCAGTAGACGCAGGAAACAATAGTTTGAGATATAGTACACCAGCTAATAAAGCTCATTTATTTCAAATTAATCTAGATGATGTAGTATCAATAGGTAGTTCAGGAATACAAGCTATACCAAATGCTACATTTGCAAATCCTAACATAATTGCTAGAGAATTTTTGTTAAGTACACATTCAATAGGAACGGGATCGATGATTAATGGTTCATTTAGAAAATTAGGAAACGATGTTTTTGTAAGAACTGGCAATACCACTGTTAATTTAACTACATTAAGTGCAGGAGGAGCAGATGATTTAGGTAGTCATATTGCAACACAAGCATTAGATATGAATAGTCAAGAAATTATAAACTTTAATGTTTTAAGAAGCACTACAAATAAGGCAATAGATTCAGTTTCAGCAGGATGGAATTATGAAACAGCTTTTTCAACAGAACATCAGTTTCTAGTAAGAAACGCAGGAAATACAGCATTTATTAATGTTGGTAAATTTAATTCATTTGGTTTTGATGCTCAGGGTTTAAATGTACAACAAGTAAATGCTATCTCTTTTGATAATGCTGGCGTTGCTATTAGTCAAACTGCTACAAATATGACTTTTGGTATACCTTCGGGTAATTTCATTTTTAGTATAGGTGTTGCAGAATATACAATGAGTTCAACAGCATTAGGAATGATAGGAAATAACATAAATGATGTAGGGCATATTAGATTTAACGAAATAGCAGATCCTACAGCACTAGCGAATAGTGCATTCTTATATGGAAAAGACGATGCTGGTGTAACAAAATTATTTATGAGATGGAGCAATGGAACAATAACAGAATTAGGTGCTGGTGGTGCAGGAGGAGTTCAGTTAGGGGATAGTCCAACTTGGACAGGATTACACACATTTAATAACGTTGCAATATTTAATAGTAACGCAACATTTAACGGTGCAAACGTATTCATAAATTCACCAATAATAAATTTGGGAAATAGTAGTGCTGACACTATATTAACTGCTGGAAGATTTGGTTCTGATGTTATTACTTCTAATTTAAGTGATTTGGGAACACTTGCTCAACCATGGGCTAATGTATTTTTCCAAAACTTAAGATTACAGTTTGGAGCAACTGTAAACAATATTTCTACTCTTTCGACTACTAATAATAATACATCTTTAATGACATCACAAGCTATTCAAACACTTGTAGCAAGTGTAGGAGGAGTATCATTAAGTGGAAATAATAATTGGACTGGAACAAATACATTTAACGGCACAACTAATTTGGCTCAAACTAATATATTTAACTTACAAGTGAATGATCTTGCCCCCGTATTCCAATCTGGATCTATTTCAACATTTGCAATATCAGGAACGGCAGTAAACTTAACGGGTACTCAAACTATAACTGGAGGTAAGACGTTTAATGGGCTTGTAGATGTTAATGGATCTTTTAGTGCTAACGGAAGTATAAACTTTTCAGGTTCTGGAAGACCTTCATCAGGTGGATTTGTCAGTTCGGGTGCTACATTACAACAATTTAAAAATGCTCATAACACAATGAGAGCAAGTTTGGTTTCTCTAGGATTATTATCACCTTAATAGCCTAATAGGTTATATAGAAGAATATGGTAATGTGGCTATGGCAATAAGTGATGAAGTTCTCGAAGAATTGATTAATAAACTCTATGTAAGTTTAAAAGCAAAAGTAGACGCAGAAAGACAATTAAATCAATTTATCGATGCTTTAATATCTATAAGAAAGCTAGAAGATGGTTCTTTATCTATAGATATATTTACAGGACTTCCAATAACGGAAGAAAGAAGAAGTGAAATACTAGAAGCGACAATAAGAAACTCAATTCAATTTGTCGGGGGTGAATAGTAATGAGTAAGAACAAAGGTGTAAAACAAATGGTTGGTGCAAAATCAATACCTAACCCAAAAGGAGCAGAACCAAAAACTCCACAACAGCCAGAACAACCACAAATGACTGAAGATCAAGCATTTATGGCTTATATAAACCAACTAATGAGTAATATCATATTGGAACACGAAAATGCAAAAACATCTTCCATAGAGGCAATAAAAAACATAGGTCAAAAACTAAATCTTTACATGAGGGAAGTAAGTCGATTAACAAAGGAAAACGAAACACTTAAGAAACAAGTAGATGAACTAAAAAAGAAGTAGTTCATTTATATTACCCTTTTTGGTAACTATGTGTAATGGTTGAATTATCACAAGAAGAAAAAGACAAGCTTTGGGCTGACTTGAAAGTTCAATGGCAAATTGTAAAAGGTAAAGGAGAGGGAGCAGAAAAAGCAAAGAAACGGATAAATATGATACAAAAAGTGCTTGACTTAGAAATAACTGATTTTGATAAAGAAGAACCAACTAAAGAAGTAAAAGAATACACTGATTCTGAAGCAGAAGAACAATTTACAGAACCACAAATGGATTTAATGGAAAAAGCAGTTAAAAAATCAATAGCACTGAAACATATATTGACAGGAATGATAATTAAACATGATCCAAAACTAAAAGGTAACGCACCGGGAATTGGACAACACGTAAATATAACATATGATTTAATAAAAGAAGAATTAAAAGAATTAATGAAGAATGATAAGAAATGAATGTAAAGTCAATGATAAAACTTGATGGTGAAATTGCTAGTTTTGATGAAAAATTATTTGGATCGAGTGATTCGTTAAAAGGTATTAAAGTTCTTATAGAAGTGGCAGTAAAAGAAATAGAGGAAAAAAGACCTGAAATGAAAGATAAAAAAATAGAAATAATTACAGAATTTGAAGATGGATTTTTTCTCGTATTGGGAAAAAACCCACAAGAGGTAACTGAATTTGACACCTAGAAAGAGTAAAGAAGGTATAGATAATGAAGATGGACTAGTCGTAGAGAAAACTAAAGAAGAAATTGAAAAACAATTAGAAGAAGTAGAAAAAGTATGGGAGTTTAATTTGTCAGACTTGGAGGGAATAGGCCCCATAAAATTAAAAAAATTAAACAGTCATGGTATTTTTAAAGCGGAAGATTTGTTAATTAGAGGAGCAAACGAATTGGCAGAATTATTGGAATTAACTCCAGATAAAACCCAAAAAATGATAGACGATGCAAGGGATTATTTAGAAAAACATGATGTTGTAGGTAAAGCTGTAATAGATGGATTATCGTTACTTAATTATAGAACAGAAAAAATAAAATATTTACGAACAGGTGCATCAAATTTAGATGAAGCATTGGGGGGAGGATATGAAACAGGTGTTATAACAGAATTATACGGAGAATTTGGTAGTGGAAAAACACAATTTTGTTTGGTAGCATCAGTTTTAGCACAACTACCAATAAAAAAACAATGTTTTGAATGTCATGAACAATTTGATGACTCTGAATTAATTAGATGTCCTAAATGTAATGTGAAATTAGAAACAAAAGGAGGAGGGTTATCATTGCCTAATCACCCATGTAAAGTATTATATATGGATACTGAAAATTCTTACAGATCTGATAGAGTACTTACAATAGTAAAAGAATTAGGTTTAGTAAAAACAAAACCACAATCAATAACAGAAGAAAAAAGAGGAGATGAAAAAGAATTTTTAAATGAAGAAGAAAAACAAAAAGCATATGATTTTATAAGAAACACACTAGTAATGAAACCAAGTAATGCATCTAGTCAATGGATGATGGGACAAAAATTTGTGGAATATATGGAAAAAGATAAGGAAAAACAAGTAAAATTAATTATTATTGACTCTTTAACTAATCACTTTAGATTAGATTATAGTGGAAGGGGAGAATTGTCTAATAGACAAGTGCTTTTAAATCAACATGTGAAACACATATCAAGATTGGCAGAATATAAAAATGTTGTAATTTTAGTAGCGAATCAAGTACAACAAGATTTATCAATGCTTGGTTATGGTGATAAAACAAAACCTATTGGTGGTATGACTTTAGGTCATGTTATAACACATAGAATATATTTAAAAAAGAAAGGAAATAAAGGAATAATTATAGCCCACTTGGTAGATTCACCAAATCATGCTAAAACAGAAGCTGTATTAGTACTTACTAAAAAAGGCATCGAAAACGGAGAAGGATAAACATACATTTATATACCCCATGGTATATAGGTTCTTATAATGAATGAAAAATTAATATGTCAAAAACATCCTGAAGCAGGAGTACATTTTGGCGAAATAACAAAAACAGTAAGATGTAATTATTGTAATGGAGAAATAAAAAAATGACCTGTAAAGGCGTATGTATAAGACATAAAGCTACCAAACCAAGAGGTATAGGAAGATATGCTTCTGGACAAAAGAGATGTCAGATTTGTGAAATTTACATTAAATATGAAGGATTATGGTGTCCATGTTGTGGATACAGATTAAGAGGAAAACCAAGAAATGTTACATACAAGGAAAGACTAAAGGAAACTATTTTCAAATCTGGAGCCCATGTAAAGATATTCAAAGATTGGAGAAATTGTGAAGGATATGAATTCAGTGCTATTTTGGTGGAATTAACAGAACCATATTGTAAAGGTGGTGGTGCAGAATGGAGTATAAGAAGGTTAGATGACTTTAAAAAGAATCCAGAATGTTCAACTGAAAAACGAATCATTAATATAGAGAAGAAAACCATAGATAAAAAGGGAAAGGAACACTACGTGGTATTAGATGAAGTATAATATTGAAGCACATCAGAATGCAAACGGTAAATGGAGAGTTAATGTTAAAGCAGATATACCATATTTTCAGTATTTAGAGTTTAAGAAACAAGTAGAAGAGACAATGGAAGATCATGGATTTCCAATTCAAAAATTTTTGGGTGTTGAACAATGAGTCAAAACAACGAAAAAACTGTAAATGCGAAAATTTATAATTTTAAAACTGGATGGAGATATAAATTAGGAGCACATGCAAATGCATCAGGTAAATGGCAAATAGAAGCAGAAGCACAATCAGATACATTGGATTTGTTTGTTGAGGAATTTGTAACTCTTTTGGAAGATTCACATAAGTTGATGAGACAGAAAGGGTTCCCTCCAGTTGAACCAAAAGATAAAAAGGATGAGAAATAAATGAGTGAAGAAGGAGAAGATAGAGTTGTTCATATAGAAAAAACTGATGATGAAGAGGAAATAAATGCCAGAAATGAAGTAAACATTTCCATCAATGACAGCACAAATGAGTATAATAGAAATGCCAATGTAACAGTTAAGAGTAAAGTTTTAGATGTTAAAGAACTATCCGAAACCGCATTAGAAATATACGATAAAATCAAAACCACCAAACAATCTAATAATAAGGATAGCAAAGGAGGACACTTTGGTTAGAATGTTTGGCAAAAAGAAAAAAGAAATAATAACAGATAATTCTAACTCTACTCCATTAGATGCCTCTGTATACTTTGGCGGTTCTAAGATAGGTGACATCATGGCAGTAAGAGCAAAAGAAATTATGGGAAAAGATCATATGGAAATATTGATACGATTAGAAGTAGGTTCAGGTATCGAACCACAAATTGTTCAAGTATTGGGTAGACAAGGGCTTTACATCGGAAGACCGCTAAATGACTCTTGATGATATTTATTCTAATCCATTAGTATTAACTGATTGTTATAATCTAAGTCACTTCTTTCTTAAAAAGAACCAAGATTATGAAATATCACATATTTACAATAGATCAAAACCAATGATATTGTATGGGTTTAATGAAATTGTCATAAAGTTATTAAATCAGAAGATTCAAGAATCAATGGTTATGGAAGCAGAAGATTGTGCCAGAAAAATGGGTATGCCATTTCCTACCGAAATGTGGATGAATTTAGTTGATAAACTACATGGATGGATACCACTTCAGGTAGAAGCACTTCCAGATGGTACATGGGTTCCACAGGGAACGCCTTTTGCTCAGATAACTAATACAGACGAAGATTTTGGTGAATTAGTAACGTGGTGGGAAGGAGTACTTTTACATTCGTATTTTCCTAGTGCATGTGCAACTAGAGCACTTGAAATGAGAAGATACTTAGAAGAAAACAATCTGCCATTACATAGACTCCATAGCTTTGGTTTTAGAGGGCATCGTTCTATGGAAGACGCATATTGGGCTACAACAGCATGGAATATGTTTTTAACAGGTACTGATGACTTTCATGGTAAATATCATTGTCCTAATGCTTCATTAGGAAGTATTCCAGCAACTGCACATAAAACTATACAACAATTTGATGATGAAAAACAGGCATTTATTTATTCAATAGATCAAGCAAAAGCCCACGGTCATAATATTGTTGCACTTGTAATTGATACATATGATCCAAGTCGTTTCATTCATGAAATGATGCGAGATGTACTAGAACATGCAGAAAAACAGGGAATACATGTAGTACTTAGACCTGATTCAGGCGATGTGTTAAGCCAAACTATACAGATTTATGGATTAGTGAAGCTTTGGGAATTTAAGAACGTATCAATGATAATAGGAGAAGGAATGTCACTTGAAAAAGTACAGAAATACGATAAAATATTAAGGGAAAAACGCATACCATTGGAATTTATGAGTTATGGAGTAGGTGCTGGCTATTATAATGACTTGGATAGAGATTATTTAGGTCATGCTATGAAAACTGCATACTCTGATGGAGCAGATAGAATGAAATTAACTGTATCAAATCCATATAAGAGATCAATTCCCGGTTGCGTAAATATTGTCAAAGAAAATGGTAAATTAGTTGTAGATTATTCTAGAAAAGGACTTTATCAAACAGTTTATGAAATGGATGAACATTCTACACGTCCTAAGTTATTGAAACAAAAATGGGAAAGTATAAGAGATCTGGCACTTTCACAAGATACATCACAAAGAGAAATAATATTATCAGAGTTGGTAAAAGCAAATATAAAGAATTTCGAGGGGAAATACTTACATGAAAAGATGCCCACAGTGTAATACAGAATGGAAAGACGAAGTACTTCATTGTTTGAAGTGCTCTGGCTATATTGAGGTACATAAAATTGGGGACTAATATTTTTTGTCCAAAATGTGGAAGAGAAACAACAATACTTACAATTCTTTCTATGCTTTATTATCGTTGTGAATATTGTAATATAGAATGGGATGAAGATACAGTAATGTACAGTCTTTTTAAAAAAAGGGAACAAGAATGAAGATAGTATCTATAGCAGATACACATGGGTTTCATCATCATGTAAATGTTCCAGATGGTGATATATTACTTCATGCTGGAGATTTAACAATGAGTGGAGAAATAGATGTGTTAAAAGATGTTAATAAATGGTTTGGTAAGTTACCACATTCATATAAGATAGTAATAGCTGGTAATCATGATTTGTCATTGGGAAAGGACAAATCACTTGGATATAAGATATTTAGTAATGCATATTATTTGTTAAATAATACTGTAGAAGTAGAGGGAATAAAAATTTGGGGTTCACCTTATACACCATGGAATAGTGAAGTTTATAACTACTTTGCATTTGGCAAACCTAGATATGATATGAAAGGAGCATGGAAGGGGATGCCAAAGAATGCAGATATATTGTTAACCCATTGTCCACCAAAAGGCATCTTGGATAAGGTGGCAGAAACAGGATTTAATCCCAACGAACATGTAGGTGATGAGTTATTACTAGCCAAGATTGAAAGAAACAAGCCAAAATATAACATATTTGGACACATCCATGAAGGATATGGAATTCTTAAGAAAAAAGACACTACATTTATAAACTGTTCAGTGGTAAATGAACATTATAATTTGGTTAATGAACCAGTAGTGATCAACCTATAAGTATATATTCAGTTAGGTATATACCATTTTCATGGGGGATAAGTTTAGTTACTTACGAGCACCAAAACGTTCATGTAATAGATGTGACTATGAATGGTTTCTAAGAGCAATAATAAAAAGAAACAACATAGGAAAAAAGATTCTTGGTGTAGAAATAATTGAGCCTAAAAATTGTCCAGATCCAAGATGTAAGTCGCCATATTGGAACAAAATTCGTAAGTTAAAGGTGAAGGCTTAATTTTTATTTTTTATTCATGGTGGTAAAATGGGAAACAGTAATTGGATTTTAAGAAACATGGGCGAACAAGGAAATACTGAATATCGCCGAGAACAAGTTAGATGTGCTAGGATTTTGAGAGATAGATTAGGAGTGGCTTTAGTTAAACAGGAATATACAGTGAAAAATTTAAAGATTGATGGTGCAAGTGCTCCCAACTGTACTTTGGATATAGCTATTCCATCTGAGAAAATAGCAGTTAGATTAATGGGTAAAATTCATGACAAGTCTAAAAAGAGAGGAGCAAAAGATTGGTATCAAAAAGAAGCTCTGGCTCAGGCAAAATGGGCAGTTTATGACTTCCATGCAGATGATTTTCCAAATTTATGGAATCCTAAACGAAGCCATGAAATAGATATGGCATCTAAAGAAGAAGTATTAAGAGCATTAGGTTTATGGGATGATCCAAGTGAAGCGAGAGCCTCCAAAGTGTAGAAATTGTAATAAGGTTTTAAAGTGGAAACCATGGACGGGAAAACCACAGCCACCAGTAGACCCAGCAACAGGCGAACCATGTAATTGTTGGAGAACAGACAAAAATGATAAACAACGATTTTTAGGAAAAGACTCATACGCAAAATGTCTTTATTGTGATGGTTATTATCAGAAAGACAGTGGAAACAAGGAACATGAAAGACTTTATCATTCAGAACAAATTACAAGTTAAATTTTTATTTAACTTTAAATCTGCTTAATTCACAAACGTTTATAATACAGTTAAAGATAAATGATTACAATGGATGATTTTGAATATATTGAAAAAATAGCTGATTTTTTCATACAAGATAGAATAAATGATATTAATAATCTAAAGCCAGATTCGACAATTAACATTTCACTATATGAAAACAAAATATTTGGTGAATTGTTGAACGACAAAAGAGAAAAATTTAGAAAGATTTTAAGAGAATCAATAATAAGGGCATATATAAAAAATAACCTGAAGGATACTGATGTATCAGAAATAGATAAAATAATAAATCAATATAGAAAAATAAGCATGATAATTCATATTGATAAATCAGTTGAAATGGGAGAGATTAATGCAGAAGAACATGAAAGAAGAATAATAACATTTCCATGTGAAATACAAACCATATCTGATCCAAAAACAATACCAATAACAGAAATATTTGTTTGTAATGAATGTGAGGAAGATATAACATATAATTATGATCCAGACAGAAGACGGGCTCCAGACTGTCCAACATGTAGAGGAAGAACAAAAAATGATGGAATAGGAGAAAGTGAAACTGTTGTGACAGTATATTTAAAAGAAATAGTTGGTGATAAAAATAAACGTAATCCAATTAGATTTATGGCTGATATACACGGAGAACAAGCAAGATTAATAGACTATAATCAAAAGGTAATGGTAACTGGTATATTCAAATCAATACCTCCAAATAATGCCAGAAACAAATCAAAAATTAAAAGTGAAATTTTGATAGATGTAGTTACATTAAAATCAATGGAAATAGACAAATCGGGAAAAATGGATATTTCATCTGCAGAGAAGATGAAACAATTAGCAAAAGATGGCAAATTAATAGACATGTTGGTAAACAGTTATGCACCACACATAAAATATGGTGATGAAGGAAAATTAGCATGTATTTTGAATTTAACAGGAGGAGTAAGACAAGATAACTATAAAGATCGAATTCATATTTTTCTTTGTGGTGATCCTGCTACTTCCAAAACAGAAATTGCTAATTGGGCGATTGAAATTACTCCCAACTCAATTATAGTTGATGGAACAGGTTCAACAGGTGTGGGACTTGGTGCTGGTCAAATCAAATTGCCAGATGGTTCACCAAGTATGTCATTGGGGCCTCTCGTAAAAAACGACTACGTTGTTATAAACGAACTGGATAAAATGAAAAGTGAAAATTACAATATGTTATTAGAAGCTTTTGAAAACGGAAGATGTAGTAGAGATATAGCTGGTATGAACGTATCATTCCATACAAATGTTTCCATAATAGCGACTGCTAATCCTATTGGTTCCATATGGGATTTAAAACATCCTAGTATAGCAGAAAATGTTGACATCAAACCTCACATGTTATCAAGATTTGATTCGATGATTAGATTTTTAAACATACCAAACAAGATAAGAGATAGGGCTATTACAGATCACATTAGAAAATGGAGAGCTGGTAAAATAATACCACCATTTAATAAAGATGAATTAATGCGTTATATTAATTCTGTTAGAGATTTAATTCCCCACATGTCAGAAGAAACGGAAAAATATTTGTCAGATTTTTATGTAGAAAGAGAAAATTATCAACAGGACGAAAACTCAATTAATATGGATCAAAGACAATACGGAGCATTGGTTAGAATTGCATATGCATTCGCTAAACTTTTGTTCAAGGAAGAAGTTGATAAAGAATGTATAGATATAACATTAGATTTTTATAAAAGATGTATAGAAAGCTTTGGGTTATCATATGAGAAAGGAGGAAGCTTCAGTGAGGCAAGCAATAATTTAATGAAGTATACTGAAACAAAAGATAAAACATTTCTTCGTCTTTTTAGAGAATTGGAAAAAGAAAAAGGAGATGTATTTAAAAGCGAGTTAGCAACAAACATGAGTAAAGAAATACACTGGAAAACTTATGATGACGCAATTACTCATATAAATGCACAACATGATAGAAATATCATTATAGAAAAGCCAAATGAAAGGTTGAAATTGGTTAATTAATATGGGGGATAAAAGGTAGATATTATAATGTTAGGAAGATTCAAGTGTTTATGGAATGGTCATGAATGGAATATAAAAGATGTTAATAAAGAGATAAAAAAACATTCTAATGAGATTGGAGAAGAGATTTTTATTAGGTGTAGTAAATGTAATAAAATATTAATAGGATTTGAAAAAACGACAGAAGGTTGGTTAAAATGGAATTCATATGATAAAGAAACAATATTATATGACATTAATCCTGAATATATGAAAAAAGAAGGGTTGAGCCACAACATTGAAAAATTTAAAGAGGACAACAGATGAGAAAAAGAATGACAAAGAAAGAAAGAGCAGAATATATTAAAAAGAGATATACAGCTAAAGTATCTACAATATGTGTAAATCTATTTGCGGGAGCAGGAGCTGGAAAAAGCACATGTGCCACAGGAGTATTTACATTATTAAAACATCACAATGTAAATGCTGAATATGTATCAGAATATGCAAAAGATTTGGTGTGGGAAGAAAGACTTCATATTCAAAGAAATGATTTGGACATTTTTACAGAACAGGCAAAAAGACAATTTAGGCTTAATGGAAAGGTAGATGTAATGGTTACTGATTCTCCAATTCTATTAAGTAGTGTATATCAAGATCCACTTGATGAGTTATCCCATGCTATGGTAATGAGAGAGTTTAAGAAATATAATAACTTAAACTTTTACATAAAGAGAGTAAAACCATATATGAAGATAGGAAGACAAGAAAGTTTTAATGGAGCAAAACTAATAGATAATAAAGTTCAATCATTCTTAAAGAGAGAACAAATCAAATATGAGGAAAGACTTGGTAACAATGAAACAGTTAACCATGTTACTGGACTTGTATTAAAACAATTAGGAAAGAAACAGGAGTACTTTATCACGAGGAAATAATATGGTTTGTGAAGGAGAATTTAATGTTCATGTGTATGATGGTTCAGTTCATTTTGGTCGTAGTAGATTAATAGATTTTATTCCAGAAGTACAAGAAATTTTAAAGAAAGGAGGAACAGTTACTGAAGATACTGGTTTACATATTTGGTGGGATTGTGAAACAGAAATGCCAGAAAGATGGAATAAAGATCCAGTATCATATAGTTTATTGGATAATAGATATGATAAATATAAATCGGGGTTATGGTAAATGACAGTTGAAATATACATAGATGAAGATAAAGAAGTATTGATTGTAGGTAAACCTAGTTTTGAGTATGAAGTAACGCATACTGAATATAACCAAGAAAGAGACATAAAAAAGATATGGGTGAAAAGAAAATGAAAGAAGAACACGCATTTAGTGAATCATGGATTCATATAGATATTGACAAAGATTCAGAAGAATCAAAACATTGGGCTTCACTTTTTCCACAAACAATGTATTGGGGCGACATAAAAAAAGGGAAGCGATTTACAATATCTTATTCATATAATACAAATGAAGAATCATTAGATAAAACCACAAAAATGCATTCTGTTATAACAAAAACATTTCCAGTTAAAATAATAAAGATTAAGCGAAATAAACCAAGATTGGATGTTTATGTTGAGAGGGTGGAATAATGGATTCATTAGAAGATAAACGACTTGGTGAAGAAGTAATAAGAAGATTTAAAGAAGCACAGAAACAGTTAGTAGTTGGCGGTGAAAAACGTAGCAGAACAGTTCATGCATCACATATTACGGGAGCATGTATGAGAAAGAGCTGGTATGAATTTAGGGAAAAGCCAGAGCCACTTAGTGCAGAATCTATTGCCAACTTCTATGTTGGACAGCTTTTACATCAATTAACACCATTGGCAAAGAAAAATGAGATTAAATTTAGTGCTAATATAAGAACTATGAAGCCGATAGATGTAAAGGATATTAATGATTATAATCTATTTGATTGTGTTACAGGCACATCTGATGATTTAATCGAATGGGAAGGGGATTTGGTAATAGCAGACAAGAAAACATGGTCATCATTGAAGATAAATTACAAAAATGGAGGTACTTATGAAAAGAAAGAATTGACAGAGCCAGACGAAAGTTATGTTAATCAGCTTAACATCTATAAGTTATTGAATTATATTTGTGATGGTGTACAGGCAAAGAAAGGCGTTCTTCTTTATTTAGACAAAGCCACTTCATTTAAAGATCCTTTACCTTTTGTGTTTGACTTGAAACCAGTAGATGAAATTAGATCATGGGTAATAGATAGGTTAGATAAGATAAAACAATTAGTGGAGCCAGATAGGGTTATCACTAAATATTGTAGATATTGTCCATTCAGAACAATCTGTAACCCTCCAAAGGAGTTGATACCACCATGGTCTTAGGATTTGGTAAAAAAGATATATTTTATGCTGGAGGCAAATTAAGACCGGGCGAAACTAGGATTCAAAAGAATTTTAGACTTGGTTGGAAACCAAAAGGATTTCTTATTGATGAAAACACCGCAATGTCTGATGAAGATATTGAATTGTTTCCACAATATAAAATAATGAATAGTAAAAAGAAGTTCAAACGTGGAACAGATGATAGGTTGCTTATTCAATGGGTAAAAGAAAGCGGATGGGTTTTAGTTACCAAAGACATTAGAATGGCTATTAGAGCACTTATGGAAGGTGCTCCAGTATTGATGATTAATGAGGATTATAAGATTATTTCATTAATGGAAACTAAGGTACATCCAATAAAAGAATACAAGGAGTTGTTTGATTATTTTGTCAATCGATATGAGTTTTAAAAAGTATAATTTTCAGAACAAGGAGTTCAATATCATAGCCGATATATGGTTATGTGGTAGTGCTGAAAAAGATAGTGAAGGAAATAAATTTTCTGGAGCTTACCCTGCAGGATTTTTAAAACGATTAAAATCAGCTTTTCAAGATTTTTATCCTACTAATCCAGTTGATATTCTTCATGTCTGTAGTGGTAGAATTTCTTGTAAAGAAGGAATGAGATTGGACATTGATCCAAAATACAAGCCAGATTTTCTTTGTAATGCCGAGAATATGACAGAAATAAAAGATGAAGAATTTTTATGGGTTCAATCTGATACTCCTTATAATAAAGAAGCAAGTTTAAAATATTATGATAAGCCAATGGTAAATAGAAGTAAAGTAATTAAAGAAATGACAAGGGTTTGTAAAATAGGAGGATTTATCGCCATGTTAGATCAAATAAGCCCTAATAATGTACCAAGATGTTTAAAGAGATTCGCACTTATTGGAGTGACATCCATTCCCAACCAAGATATGAGAATATTTTCAGTATTTCAAAAGGTGAAAAAATATGAGTCAACTGCATCAAAGAAAAAGAAGTAAAAAAAGTAAATCAGACGAATGGTGGACTCCAGACTGGTTTATTCCATCAGTAGAAAAAGAATACAGAATGAAGTTTGAAGTGGATGTGGCATGTACTCATAGAAACTGTAAATGTATGACTGGAATTACAAATGCTTTAAAAGATGATTGGAACATCAAATCTGTACATGGTAAAAGAAAATGGGGAGATGTTTGGTGTAATCCTCCTAATTCTAAGTTACAACTTTTCCTTCCAAGGGCGTACCAACAATGGACTAAATATGGTATGAGAATATTTATGATTGTGCCTGCTAATGTAATGTCTTCTAAAGGATTTTGGAATGGTGTAGAAATTCCACGAAGGAAGGGAGAACGAATAACATATGAACCAGTGTTTAAAAGAATTGCATTCCTAGATAACGGTAAAAAACCAAAGTTTTCAGCCAGAAATGCTTATATTGTAATAATTTGGGGAAAGAAATCAAGATTTTAGTATATGCTTATAAACAAGAAAAACTAATTATTTCTATGCCTGACCTTTCATCTAGAGATATCAGCAATGATATGTCCTTAGCGACAGCAAGTGAAAGTGAAATTTGGAACAGTTTAAGTCCAGAAACAAGAGCTATAATTCTAGGTCGGGATATAGCAAATGAGGCAAACATTTCTAATAACACAAAAAATGTATACCAAGGAGATTTGAAAAGTAACTCATACGAAACTATGAGTTATTATTCACTTCCTCCCTCAGCACAATTCTATGTTTCTAATAGATTGCATGAAATGGGATACTTTAGTGATTCTTATGGAGCAAATGTATATGAAGTAGAGGGTGACAGTAGATACAAATGTAAAGATTGTGAAGAAACATTTACTGCAGAAGAAGATTTTAGAGTTCACAGAAAAGTGAATCATGACAATGAAGAAAGCGAAACAGAAAGTCGAGAGGCTTATTCTCGATCACTTTATATTGATCCAGACTTGACAAAAGATAATTTAAAGTGGGCAAGACAAATATTAAGAGGAGAATCTGCAAGACAAACATTTCCACAAAATGATGCACCAACAGTAACAGAACCAAAACTTCCAAAAGGAAAGAAAGGATATGATGATAATCCAAATCATTACTTTTATGATAATAAATTATTTAAGAGAGGAACAAGAACACCATATGAACAGGAAGGAAGACCAGCTTCAGAAGCAAGTCTTTTAATTGAGTTAGAATCAGAAATTCTAGACAAATATGGATGGGAATCTACCAAGGATGTAGAAAAAGATCCTGCTAACAGAGAAATATATACATCAGAAGTGGCACAAAAAGTTACTGCAAATGAATTACATCCAAGAACATTAAGAATTTTAGATCATGTTAATAAACCACTTTTATTTAAGACATTGTTAAGACTTGGTGCAGTAGAAACACAGCCAGAAGAATGGAAAGAACAAGTAATAGATGAAAAACCAATACATCAAGATTATGATCCAGAACATCCACATGAACACAATGACTTTGATACATATTTTAGTGACAAAGTAGCAGAAGAAGATATTTCAGAAGAAGAACACACAGGCAAACACACAGAGATGGCAGATGCAATACAAAGAGAGAATCCAGATTATTCAAGGGATAGAGCAATGAAAATAGCAAATGCACAAATTAACAAATATGGATTAGAATCACATTCAAACAAGAAAGTGCCAGATTTACTTAAGGAGGTAGATATAAGTGTAATGGAAGTGGAAGCAGAAGAATATAATGCTGATGAGAAAGAAGATGTAAAAGCAACCGAAGCAAGAATATTATCATCTTATGTAGGAAGTAAAACTAAAGGCGGGGAATCACTCGCGGATATTATGGAAGGTGCATTAGATGTACCCGTAGAAAAAGAAACTGTTAATGAAGTAATTTATGACAGAAAACTTGATGGTTATCATGAGGATAAAATAGCAAGAGAACTATTTATTAATCACGGATTAGAATATGAAGACGCTATAAGACAAATAAGAAGCGTTGAAGTTTCAGATGACGATAGAGTAGCAAAGACTTTATTTGGAAAAAGGTTATCTGAATGTAATAAAGCCGAGGTTGGTGAAATGAGACTGTACGCTGGTGAAGCCAAAAAGAATACTACGGGTGTAAGATATGATTGATTGTGGAGTTTGTGGAAAAGGGTTTAATACTAACGAAGAATATAAAAATCATGTAGAACAGGCTCATGAAGCAATGAATGATACTTATTCAGAAGCATTTTGTAAAGCAAATGAAGAAACCACAGCATGGGATTTACAAGTTTGTCGTAAATGTGGAAATTCAAGAGTTCTTCAAGAGGATACAGGTTATTGTGCCCAATGTTCAAAGAAATTAGAATCAAGGGAAGTCAACTGGAGAGATATAGGAGATAAAAAAGTTATAGATAAGGGATCACATTATGAAACTGAAGATGGTACATTAGTTGATTGGTCATCATATGATGCAACAGACGCACAAAAATACTTAAGTAAAAAAGTTAATGAATCAAAAGCAAATGAAGATGATATGGATGATTTGCAATATAAACAACAGTTTGGACATGATTGGCGTGATGATAAAGCAAAATCAAAGAAAAAAGAAAAAGAAGGCGATGAAGGAGGGGCAAGAGGATTATCAAGTCAAGAACAACCATTAAAAAAAGTAGATTCATTATCAGAATCATGGGGAGTATTAGAAAAAGAAAAGAAAGCACAATTATTTGAATCATTAGGAATTAATCAAGGTAGTGCATATACATTAGCAGATTTAGATTGGTTTAACTTATCTCCACAACTTAAAGCCGATGCTTCAGAAGCATATGCAAAAGAAGAAGATGAGTTAGTAATAGATAATGATGAAGATTTGTTTGCTTTACATAAAGGACTTATGGATAAACCAATAAAAGATGATAAGGAAAAAGAGGTTAATGAAGCCTATGCAGATATTTATAACATAGAGAAAAATCATTTATCGCCTGATTATAAAAAAAAAGCTATAGAATGTAGTAGATGTAACGAGAAGTTTTATAATAGTAAAGAAAGAGACGTTCATTTTAATGAATTCCATGCAACTGAACAAGAATATAATTTACCTGAAGAATGTCCTTTTTGTAAGGAATTAATTAAGGAGCCAGAAACATTGGATTATCACATGCAACAAGAGCACGGAGCCCATGTACCAAGTCAATATACTCAAACAGGAATTCAAGGAGCAATGGCAGATACAGATTTTGATTCTTTAGGTTCTGATTTTTATTCAGAAGCATTTGATAGTGATTGGGCTTGTCCTAGATGTGGTAATAAAAAAGTAACTATAAAGAAAGATGAAAATGGAAATCCTATTGGTAGAGCATGTCCTAAATGTGGTTTGGGAAATGAAGTAAAAGCAACTGAATCAAAGTGGAGAGTTAATACAATTACACATGGTAAGGTTAACGTTAATTTGGGTAAAGATGCAAATGAAGAAGATGCATTAAACGCAGTTAAAAGAATGTATTTTGATGATGGATATATAGATGATAGTGATATTTTATCTGCAAACAAACTTAGTGATGAAGCAATTAATTTTGGTAAACATCAAACATGTTCGATATGTGGACAAGATTTTGAATTGAGTGGTGTAAGTGCTGATAGTGGATGGGGTTCACATGACACAGAAGGAAACAGAATAGTGCGTAATGACAGATTAAATCAAATTGCACATTATGACTGCGTAGAAGCAAGTGGTGAAGATATGAGTCCTTTAGGTGAATCTTATGCAAATGAAGAACATACACATAATTGGGAACAAGTAGGAGATGCTGATGGAGACAGAACATTTGAATGTACTGGATGTCCAGCGAAATTATGGGCTCATCCCGGTCAAAGTAAAGAAGAAGGAGATATTTATTATGGATATCTTGGTCAAGAATCAAAAACAAATGAAGCAAATTGGACAGATTTCGGACATGTAAGTGATCCTAATTTTAGAACTAATTGTACTGATGGAGAACCACACGTTCCAAAAGAAGACAAACAAAATGATATATGTATTAAATGTGGTAAAAATATACGAGAAACAGGAGAAGGTTCAGGTTATTGGTTTACAGATGAAGATAACAGAAATTGGAATAGAACATATAATGAATCAAAAGCAACAGAATGGAGTACTGGAATATCAAGTAAAGATCCAACTGCAATAACACAATTAGAAGCAAAATTAGCAAGACTTGAAGAAGAAAAAACAGAGATAAAAGCAAGACCAATAGTACCACGAGATTGGAGTTTTTCGCCAGAAGATAGTAGGGGATTTGAATTAACAAATATAAATGCAAACATTAGAAGTGTAAAACAAAGAATAGAAGATTTAAAAAACAGAGCAGGAGAAGCAAAAATTCCAAGCGGTGATCTTTATCAACATGGGCAAAAAGTTGGAACTATTACAGATTATAATCCAAAAAAACATGAAGGGTATGTAACACTTGATGGTATTGGTATAAAAGAATTTGGAGCAATGACATCAGATTATGAAGTAAGAGTTAATGGTGAAAGAATTCCTAACAAATGGGATGGTAAACACGATTATAATTTAGATTTGTTTGGAGAAGCATATAACGATGATATGGTATTACGAGCACTTGATACTCCAGACGCAAATAATGAAGGTTTACCAATACATGCACAAGGAGTATATTGGAGATGTGATTTGTGTGATTATAAAACATATTTCATGGGAACTTTTGATAATGCAGATCCAATAAAACCACATTTAAAAGAAGAACATGGTATAGGTGAATCATATGCAAAAGAAGACGGAGGTTATGCAAATTTTGGTGATAAACCAAAAGAAGAATCATGGTCAGTATTAACAGTAGGATCAGATTTATGGTATTTTAATTCAGAACAAGAAGCAAGAGATTATGTCAAAAACTTTCCAAAAGGAACATATCAAATTAACCGTCCACGAGAAGGAAGAGAATCATATGCGAAAGAAATAAGCGGACAGTTTACGAGACAATGCCCTCATTGTGAAAAATTAATTAATGTTGATAAATTAAATGATCATATCAAAAAAGAACATAATGAAATAACTGAGGGTTTAGAAGATCCAGAATATAGAGTAAAATTATTTAAAGATATTGAGAAAAAACAAAAAGAAGATAAAGAAGAATCAAACGAAGACGATGATCATCCAAAAGGATGGGATAAAAGAAAGCCTGATATAGGTGGATATGATCCAGAATTAGATGTTGATGATCCTCCAAGAAGACGGGATAAAAGACAACCTGAAATTGGAGGTTATGATCCAGAATTAGATTATGATGGTTGATTAATGATGAAAGAATATGAATCAGACGAAGGAAGATGGGATTATACGGAAGGCGACAAGCCTGAATCACAAACAACTGATTATGATCCAGAAGAATTAGAAAGAGCAAGAATAAGAATGAAAGCAGAAAAGAAAAGAATAGAAGATCCAGAAATAGGTGTATTCGATTGGGAACTTGAAAAATCTGGAGAACCATTTCAAAAGGGACAAGAAATGGATATAAGCCACAAAAAATGTCCACATTGTAATTTTGAAACTTCATTTAAACCTGATGACCTTTGGCAAGAAACAGATGCTGATACTGAATTAGATACACATATTAGAAATAAACATGGAATTAATGAGTCAACATCAACAGAAAGTGTAACAAGTTGGTGGGGTAGTGCAAGTCCAAAGAACTTAGAGTTCAGAAGCAAGGCATTAGATAAAATTAATGCAAATACAGATTTACAAGATAAAGAGTTTTGGGAATTACCTGAAGATATACAAGATAATATTTATGAACTTTATACAAGTGGATATAGTAATGAAGCAACTGAGGAACGAATTAATACAGATACATACCACTATGATTATAGTGATTATTGGAAAAAAGGAGATTCTTATGTAAGAGCAGGATTAGCAATGGGATCTGGACTTTCAACAGATACAGCTAATAAAGAATGGGATGAACTTACGAAAGAAGAACAAATAAAGATTTTAGAATCGGGTTATGTAACGTCTTATGAATCAGTGGCAGAAGAAGATGGACAATGGGTAGACTTTGATGATAATCACAGAGTAAGACAACCAACAATTAGTGATATTCCAGATATAGCAAAAAGCATGTTTCAAGGTTATAGTCAAAAATTAAAGAAAAAATTTGGTGATGAAGATATAGACGGTCATACTCCAGAGGAAATGATAAAAAGAGAACATGAATTAATGGGAGAACAACCAAAGGAAGAAGAAAAGAAAATACATCAACAACTTGAGAAAGAATTTGGTGATGAAGAATCAACTGTAAGTGTATCAGGCCCTCCCGCGGGAACACAACCCCCAGCAAATATATGGGATGATTTAGATAAAGCAGAAGAAGACTTTGTAGAACAAGAACATCCACGGGAACAAACAGGAAAATTTACAACTAAAGGTGGAGGAAGTTCAAAAGCAGGACAACCAAAAGAAAAAAGCAAGAAAGAATTTACACTTAAAGATTATGAAAGAAATGAAGGTAGAAATGCTCATACATTAAATGCATTAAACTTGGTAAAAAAATATGGTACGCCAGAAGAAATTAAAGAAATGGAAGAAATAAAAGATAGACATGATAAAAGTGAACACGGTATCAATCATGATGATTATAAAAGAAGATATGATATATCACAAAAATATTATGATAAATTAGTTGAAGATGAAACAGGGGAAAAACCATTTTGGGCTAAAGATGAACCAAAAACAGAAAAACCAAAAGAAGAAAAGAGGTTTACACTTAAACAATATGAAAGAAACGAAGATGTAAATAACCATGGTAAAAATGCACAGTTATTGGTAAAACAATATGGTACTCCAGAAGAACTTGAAGAAATAAATGCTATATTAAAAAGAAATCCAAATGGATATAGTGGTGTTGATGGACATGCTGATTATCAAAGAAGACATGAAATATCAAACAAATATTATGATAAGTTAGTGGAAGATGAAACTAAATCTAATGAATCAAATGCAAATGAATTTGAGCCAGAAAGACAAGGAAGAAAAGTTAAGATTAACAAGGGAACTTATGCGGGACAAACAGGGAGAGTAGGAGCAATACCATTAATAGATGATAGTTCATTTTTTGTAAGAGTAGATGGAGTTCACAATGAATATGAAGATGGGATACAAGTAAATGTAAACGATGTCACATTCTTGGGGGGAGAAGTAAAATATGATTTGTATGAAAAAGTTGAAGAGGTCAAAATACCAAATCAAGATATAGAACTTCATAAATATGTATGGGAATCAATGTACGGATATGGTAGTGCAACAGGAAGAATGTCACCAGTTGAAGATTGGAACCAAGGAGGAAGTTTTGAACATCCATACAGTGAAATATTTCGTGAATTTAGAGGATTAAAATGGAGTGAATTACCCAAAGATATACAAGATGCATGGAAAGCAGAAAGGGATTATGCACCATATGATAGTGAATCACATGTAAAATCTGATATAAAAGGTTGGTTAGATAAAACTTTTCCTACAGAATATGAAGAACCACAAAAAGGACTTGATTCAGAAACAAAAGCCGATGAAGATTGGTATGATACAGATGATTCAAATTACAAGCCAGAAGTATTAAAATATAAAATAGTAACGTCATTAGGAAATGACTGGGGACTTCAAACTAATAGTAAAGCAGAAGCACAAAGAGCAGTTGATGAATGGAATAATGATTATGAGAAATCAGTTAGTGGATCATTACCATATACATTAAAAATAGTTGATAATGAATCAGTAGATGATCCAAAAGATATTAAACTTTTAGATAGATTATTGGATAATGAATTAGAAGAGGAAAAAGAAGGTGAAGATGAAGAAGAAGATATTGCAATATTACTACAATTATTAGCCCCTGATGAAAAAGCCAATGAAGTAGATCCAAATTGTCCAGAATGTGGAGGAGATGGATATATAGACGTACCAAGTAGATGGTCTTCTGATGGTTTAAGACAAGAACCATGTCCTAGATGTGGGGGAGAAGATGATTATCATGATACATATGATGAATCATACAAAAAAAAAGCTACTGAATTAGATTCTATTTATAAACAATTCACAGGTCAAATAAATGCACCAACAGGTAAAGGTATAATGGATAGTGTGAGGGGATATAGTGAACCTGAAGCAGATGGACAAGATTTGACTGGTACTACAGCAAATGAGGAAATAATAGAAAAAACTCCACCTAAAATTAATTATCAATATTATAAACAATATCCATTTGGTAGAATACAAAAAGGATTTTTTGGGGAAGTAGATAGAAAATGGTGGGAAACTGCATCATATGAAGAGAAAGCAAAAGAATTAAGTGATATAGGATTTGGAATGGGTGCTGATATAGGCGAGAAAGGAAATCCATTAGCAAGAAGAAGTTGGGACGACCTACCAAATGAAGCAAGACAACAATGGGGTTATTTTGGTAATGAAGTGGAGCTGTCAACAATGTACCAAGCAAGAGATTGGTGGGACAAAAAATATCCAGATAGACTATGGAAGGATATGCATATAGACGGAAGACAAAGAGCAATCATGGCATTTTTAAGAGATCCAGACACTGAGTTAAAATCAGAGGAAGGAGGTCAAGGTAGTGGAAGAAAACCATATGCAAGTAAAGACCCAGCAAGAAAAGACAGAGCACATGTAGGTTGGAAGAATCAAGGAATAGATAAATATACAGATTTGGCAATGAAAGATTATTTAACGGGAAAAAAATCAACTCCAGAAGAATATGAATATGCTGGATATCATGCCTCAAAAGAAGTAGAGGATCAAAAATGTGAAGGTTGTGGTAGAGAAGAAGATTATTTAAATGATGATAATTTATGCGAAGATTGCGAAAGAGAAGCAGGGATAGATCGCGAAGAATCAAAACGTGATGCTTATGAAGGTGGAAAAGGAAGTGGTAAAAAAGGACATCAACAATGGATGAGATCATTGGAAGAAGATCCATCTTATGGTGAATGTAAAAATTGTAAAGTTATTACCGAAAAAGTTAATAATAAATGCCAAATGTGTGGTAGAAAGTACTAATCATTTAAATTAGACTGTAATGTGAATATAACATGGGTAAAAATTGGCAATATAAGAAAGGTGCTTCTTTTGAATATGAATGGTTATATTATTGTCTTTACCATCATTTTGATAATGTAAGATCATATGCATCTAAAGGAGTTGCTGACGTTAGATCAATTCCTCCACGATGGGCAAATAATTCAATAGCCCTTTATGCCCAATGTAAAAATACGGCAAAAGAAGATTATGTTCCTCCAGATGAAAGAAACGAATTGGAAGAATGTAGTAAAAAGTTTTTTTGTTTGGTTATAGAACCATTTAAGAAGGATAGAACATGTTTGGTTAAAATTGAACCATGGAAGTTAAATGGGGAAATAATGACTCCAGAAGCGTTTATGGCTAAGTATTATGGGTTACAGGCATCGACATGGGCGGAATGGCGAAAAGACTGGTATACGAACAAAATAAAAAGAAAACCTTTATAAGTAGTATATATATAGAAATAATGACGGTTGAAAAGCCATTCGGACATTCTAGATACGGTCTGATAAAATACCTTTTATCTATTAATATATGAGAAAAGGTTATACAAATTATGCAAAAACTGGCATCACTATTAGCGATTTTGTTAATCGTGGGATTATTAGGTACAAATTTCGCATATGGGGATTATACAGAATACATGAAAATAAGAATAGAATCTGATAAACCAAATGTTTGTGTATTTGAAGCCGAAAACCCACAAGTAGATTTTGCAAAAAGAGGACTTTATAAAAAAACCGTAAAATGGATAAGTGAATGGTCTAAACAACTGGAAAAAGAAGCCAATGGAGGTAATTGGGATTTTACATATGAATTCATACATAATTCTACTCACTTTGATAAAAAACCAACAGATTTCCCTCAATGTAATGTATTGATAGTATTTGATGCCGAGAATTTAAATCCAATAGAAAGTGATTTAGGTATGGCACAAGGATACACATCTTTTGATTATAGAAGTTCAACTCATAAATTTTCATTTATAGATATTTTCACATTTGCACCAACAAATGAAATAAATTTAGGTCAATTAGATTTTACCAATATGACAAAAAATGCAGATGGCTCATATGAAGTAAAATTAGGTAAAGAAATGTTTACATCAGAACCAATTTCTGATGAAGCAATTAGAATAGTTATTCAACATGAATTTGCTCATGCAATGGGATTAGGTCATTGGAGTGATACAACCAAAAATGATTTTAAATCGATCATGGTTCCACAATTTGATGTACGAGCAAAAGGATTAGAAAATATAAAAATAACACTTGATGATATCAAGGCATTAATAGAACTTTATGGTGAAGATGGATTTAGTAAATATTATCAAGTTCTAATTCCAGATTTAGCATATGGATGGGAAAAATCAGTAATGAAAAATTAGATTTCTGTACGTTTATATTGGGTGATCTGGCTTTATATACAGGGCATGACGCGTTGTAGACTTTGTGAGAGTGTTCACCGTAAGGGAAGAGGGGAATCTTGGGATAATATGATGTGTAAAACATGCTACATACTTTTGGATAATTTTACATGGAGTAATAGATGGGGTATAGTAAAAACATATCTATCAACAAAAGATTTCTTAATAGACGCACAACTGATTGAAAAATAATGGAAATTATATTTAATGAAAAAGAATGGAAGGAAGCTAACGAAAAATACATAGAAGAATCAATAAAAGATGAAATTTTAAAAAGAATAAGAAAAAGAAAAATGGAGTTACCATATCCTAAAGTAACGTTGGATGAGGCAAAAGAAGATTTTAAAAAATTACAGGGATTAAACACTGAAGAATTATGGAAAAATGGTGATTTTTATTTCAAATATGATTACGAATTACCTCATGGAGATACATATATTGAATTATCCACAATAGGAAATAAGTCGTCAAATTACTTTCATCAAGAAAACAGAATGAAATGTGACTCGTTAAATTCACCTAGTCCTTATAGGGTATGGAATTCTGATAAGTTTATGAAGACATTATTTGGTTCGTTATGGACAATGAATGTAAAAGAAGTAAACAGTAAGACTTTATGGAGTTCAATAGTTTTAAGAAAATATGTAGCATCACAATTTAAACCATCAGTGGCAAAAGCAATTTATAATAAATATAATTCTAAAAACGTTCTTGATTTGTCAATGGGATGGGGTGATAGATTAGCTGGTTTTCATGCATCTAACGCGGAAAGATATATTGGTATAGACCCCAACGAGAAATTGTTTAGTGGATATGGAGATCAATATCTGACATATAGGACTGGAAAAGAGTCATTATTTATAATAAAGCCTGCAGAAGAAGTAGAGTATAAAGGAGAAGAATTTGATACAATATTTACTTCTCCACCATATTTTGATACTGAAAGATATTCCATTGCAAATACTCAGTCATGGATAAGATATAAAACATTGGATGATTGGCTTACTAAGTTTTTGTTTACTTCAATAGAAAAGGCGTGGGGTGCGTTAAAAAGAGATGGAATTCTTTTAATTAATGTTTCTGATGCATATGGTCATCATAAGGTACAAAAAATATGTGACCCCATGAATGAGTTTATAACTACTTTAAAGGGTGCTGAATATGAGGATGCCATAGGAATGAGAATGGCTAAAAGACCAAATCAGAATACTCATAAAGAAGGAATATTTTGTGAACCAATATGGGTATTTCGTAAAAAGTAAATGAGGCTATTTTTTGGTGGCTGAATCCTGCCTCAAGGCTTCAATGCATTTCAGTTTTTTCCTTTTTTTATACTTGTTAGGAGTCTCAATGACTGCGTGACTTTCAAGCACTTTTAATAAGAACAATAGGAAATATAAACTTTATTTTGTACAACTTTACACACAAGGGTTTATATACCCCTTAGTACATACCCATGATATGAAACAAACATTAACAACAGAAGACGTAGACTCAATTATTGGTGCTATTGAAATTGCTGAAGATGAAAGCGGTGGAGATTATTCCGACTTAAAAACAAAACTTTTAACCATTTATCCAGAAACAAAAGACTTGATTGATGAACGTAATAGAAAATGGCAAGAAGAAAGTGATACACAAAGACTTGCAAGAGAGAGAATAACAAGAATTATATTTCATGCACTTAAAAAAGGTGAACCAATTATATCTCAATTACAGTACATGATTGGTGGTACAAAAACCTATAATATGATTAGAAAAAACTATAGTGATGAAATATGTTTATCTGCCGATTTATTCAAGTACCACTTAGAAGATTTAATAGAATTGGGATTAATAGCAGAACTTAGAGATTACATTAAACAGGAATCTAAAGAAGATGGCAATGAATGGATGAAAGATCATTATAAAGATAAAGCAGATGACCAATTATGGCATGTATTGGTAAAAATCTTAGACAGAGTAAAAAGATCCTAATCATTTATATTATGTAATTAGTAACTACTTATGATACATATTCCCAAGACAAGCGACCATCATATCGTTTTGTAACTTGGGGTAATATGTATTTGACCACGGACAACGGTTTAGGGAATTTTTCCGTGATTTCATTGTCAGATAGGTGCCTCTGTCCGTGGAGCCCTATCAATTTATATTAAGGCTTAACATAAATGTGGTAATATGATTCAAGGATTTGTAAAGCTTTACAGGGAAAAAGGACTAAATGTAATACCACTTAAACCAAAGTCTAAATTTCCAGATGAAACAAACATGCCAATAAATCCACAAACTGGTAAGCGTGGTTGGAAAATATATCAAACTGAAAAGTGTAATATAGAAATTAAAGAAGGGCAAAATGGAGCAGTGCTTTGTGGTGAATCATCGGGTAATTTAGTGGTTATAGACCTTGATGATCGTGAGTTATCAAAAGTTTTTGATGACTGGGAAAAAAGAAAAAATGAAACATTAATAGTTGAAACTGGAAAAGGATATCACGTATGTGTTAAACCAAAAGGAAAGTTGCCAGAAAAAAGCTTAAGATTAATAAATGATAAAGGTCAACGTATAGACATTCAATCACAAGGAACTTACGTATTAATTCCGGGTTCAATTAATCCAGAGACTGGTAAAGAATATAAAATAATTTCAAGTACATTGGATATACAGGATATAGACTTGGATGGTTTCATTAATAGTTTATCGAATCATGGGTTCAATCCAGAACGTATAAAGAAAGGAGTTGTTGAAATTTTAAAAGGTGTAAAAGAAGGAGAAAGAGATTATAGTGTATACACGCTTGGGGTAGCGATGAGACATAGTTTTGGTTTAAAAGATGCTGGATTATTATCATATCTAAATCATTTTAATCAAACATCGGTATTTCCCCCACTGCCAGATGTAGTGATAAAACAAAAAGTTCAAAGTGTGATGAACGCCGATGTTGAGAAAATTAGATTTAAAGAATTTTTAGAGAAATTTGATTTAAAAGAAGTAAAATTGAAATATGACGATAATTTTTGGAAAGATGTAGAAGATTTACGTATACACAATAAACTTCAATCTAAAGATTTAAAACTTGAATGTGTAATTTGTAAAAAATTGGTAGCATATAATCCACAAGATACTACACATAGGGGGCACATCATTACAATTATATACAAGTAATACATTATACTATGTAGGACTTTCAAGGGGTTTCAATATGAGGGCTAATAACCCAATGACCTGATAAAGCTGAAGTCGTGGTGGCTTTATCAAACGTGTAGTGGTGATGAAGGTATTAGATTGTTCGATAAACTGAGCCACTTTAAGAACACGCAATTTAAATAGAACCACTGTATAGTAATTATGTGAAAAGTATGAGTCATACATAATGCCTTATACAAGAGTACCATATACCGACACTCGTAAAAAGCGACAAATTTTACGATATCGCCGATATGTGCGAAGAAAAGCACGAGGACATAGCCACCAAATATATGAAATAAAGAACACAAAAGGGCTAATCGTGAGCAGATGTAGAATCTGCAAATTTCATTTTTTTAAATTTATATAAGGATGATATGTTATAGGATAGTATGGCAAATAGAGGAACCAAAAAGAGCAAACTATCTGAAAACCCTGAAAATTGGACTGGTAAGGAATTTAGAAAGTTCTTAGATAAATCACTTGATAAATTAGATGACGAAGCGTCAGTATCAGTAAATAGAGGAACAGGGCAAATAAAAGTAAAAGACTTGAAAAAGAAAAAAGGCACTGACAGAAAGAAAGCCTCAAAAGGCAGATATGTTTCTACTGGAAGAGGAACTGGGCGAAGAAAGCTTTAAAAAGTTATATACTAATTACATCCATTAATTATTATGGCATTTCACTCAGAAAGAGCAAAAGCAGGAACTCGAAAGCAAATAGACTTACAGATTAAGACTATTAAGGCTAATATAGCAAGTTTAGAGAAAGAACATGTAAAAACTGAAAAATATTTAGGAAAAGGTCTTAATGATGCATTCATTAACAAAGCATTAAAAAACATTAATGCTACTATTGCACTAAAAGAGAAACAACTTGCAGATTACGAAGCAACACGAGCAAAATACGAAAAAGACGGACTAATTTAAGTCTTCTTTTTATTTTTATTTTTATAAGCAACCTCATGTAATGTAAATTGTGAGAGAGTCAGAGAACGACTGCGTGTCAAATGCGGTGTCCTTATCCGAAGAAAATTTATTAGGCTCTGCAACATTATATAATAGATGTGGTAGTGTGAATTTGCATACTTGGATGACAAATAAAACCTTAACATAGACAAGAGGACTGGAGTAATTACCCAGCCACATCTATCATATCAAACAAGCATTTATATACCCCATAGTATATAAGATAATTATGAAAACAAAAAGTAATCGACCTGAAGTTCAAAAAGGTTTACAAATTTGTTTTAAAATCACCAATATGGTAAAAGAACAATTTCCTAACGAAGTATTTGCAATCAAACAAAATTCTATTGTACCTTTTACTTCCAATAAAAGACTTTGTAATAATACTTCTTTGGGTGGTTCATTTGCTCATTTTCACAATACTAAACCTCACAGAGTTTGTTGTAAACAAAACTTTCTTATTAATGGTAGAAATTGGCATAGTGAATACGAATTTGGTAGGCAAAAAAGAGGAACTGGATATTATGTAAATGGAACACTTGGCTACGTGTTGTTAATAGTTCATGAATTAGCACATCATAGAACAAAGGGACATGGGAAGAAATGGGTTATTAAATGTAAGAAATTTCAAAACTTTATGATAAATCAATTAATCAGTGGTGAATATTATAAGTATATATTACCTATTCATTAACTTATTATAATGAATGGAAAGCCGAAGGAAGAAAAAATCGACTTAAAGGTTACACTTTTATTGGGTATTATACTAGGAGCGGTAGTATATGGAAGTATCAAAGTCGTCCAAATGGGAGGTCTTCATCCATGACTGAAACATTATATAAAGGATTGGTTGGAAATGCCAAATCGATAATGGCTCATTTACCAAAAGAGAATTGGTTTCATACATATGCATTGTGGTTAGCAAATGAAACTAAACCATTTACAAAAGAAGAATGCAAAAAAGCACAAAAAATAGCAGATGAAATGTCTCATTGGGTTAATTGTCAACATCATTCAGGTGGTTCTCATATGGTTTTACTTCAATATACTTTGGATTATCTTGGTGCTCGTACTATGTCTGAAGTAGAATTGGCTTATATGAGAGAAAACAAGGAGTTTGGTAAAAAAGATGATTGATTTTAACACAATAATAAGAAACCCAACACCTGACAACGCATTTAGTTTATGGAATTTTATGGTTCCTAATGAAGTTAAAGGCATTATGCCAGATGTATTAAGTGGAATAAATTCTGGAGAAGATACCACACAGTTAGCAAATCAAACAGTTTTCAAAATAATAGATGTGGTAGAAGAAAGAGTATTAAAAGAAGGAGTGGATCATGTATTTCAAAACGGAATAGCAGATAGAATAATGGACATGATGACTGGGCAATATATGGTTAGTATATTCGAAAGAGTCGCAAATATGCTTGTTGGAGCATAATCAGGCACGGCTAAGCGTGAGTTTAAGTTTAAATACTACATTCAAGAAGTCAAGTCTATGGTAAGCAAATCATGGTTAGTCACCGTAACACCATTAGTCATAGCTGTAGTAACATTCCTAAAATCGTTTGTCTATGGTACAGATCTGACTGAATCAGAACTTGAATTAATCAAGCTAGCTGTTGGTGCATTTGTAGGTTCAGGTGCAATAGGAGCCTATTTGTCTGCAAGGGCATAAGTAAAGAGTAGGTAATACTCTAATTTTTTCTTTTTTTTATTATCATTATGTTTATAAAGGAGTAAATATAATTTATTTTTGGTGATAAGGTAGGATATTCGCTGATAGGGCGTAAGTACCATCCGTCTATTCTACTATATCACCATATAAGTTAATATTATTGATTAGGCTAAACTAAGCATTGGAAGATAGTGGCAAAAGAACAGATTATGATTTACCATGTAGGCTATGTAGAAAAGAAAAGGCATCAGCTCTTGGAGTAATTTGTGTTGATTGTTTAAAGAGATATGGTTTTATAAAGTGACAATACGGTTATATAGAGATTAATGGCAGATAAGGTATGCCAGCTAATCAGATAATTCATGATATATGGATAGGTGATTTAGAGGACGCTCTAGTATGGGATGGTAACTTATTATGTGTTTTAGAAACTAGACCTGAAAGACTACCAGTAGATGCATTACATATTCCTATTCTGGCATTAAGATTTGAAAAAACATTCATGAAAGATAAAGATGGAAATGATACCAATTACCAAATATCTGGATTTGTTGATAGAGCATTACCAGTACAATTAGACGCAGTTGCACATGTTATTCAAAACCATATAGACGCAAAAGAAAGGCTAATGGTTCATTGTGGGGCTGGGATGGAACGAAGTCCGTTAGCATTAACATGGTACTTACACACTAGAATGGGTCTTACATTAGAAGATGCATTTGCGTTAGTAAAGACAAAAAGACCACAAGCACAGAACAGATTAGAATGGTTAAATATCAGCAATCCATTAAACAAGTAATGGGTAGTGAAGACTGGCGGGATTGGGAAATAGATGAATGGAACATTAGACCAAGATTCAAAGGAGAAGATTTAACTAAAAAACGACAACTAAAGAAAGCCGAAGAACTAACAAGGGACGATGTATTAGGAGCAAGACATCATATAAAAGAAGTCTATTGTAAAGTTTGTGAAAAAGAATGGAATCGTGGAGCAATAAATGTTTGTAATGAATGTATCGAATATTATTGCGATGAACACATAACTAGACATCCAAATTGTACTAATGGTCGATAAAAATTGAAATGTTGTAATAGATTTTGCAATGAAAAAGCAACCAATAGGGTTGGTTTAGGTGGTTTGTTTCATTATGTATGTTTTGATCATGCCATGGATTCTACATTTGACTAATTAGTTAAATACTACTTCATTATAACTACTTTATGGCAACTGTATTTATAATTGATGGAAAACCACAAATGAAACAGCGATTACCATATATTCCACGAGAAGGTGAAGTAGTAGAAATTGTTTCACCCAATGAAATTGGTGTTTATGTGGTTGATTTGATTCAACATAGAATTGATCTGAAAAGTACTATAGGCGTTGTAGATACGATGGTTCACATTACTAAAACTGAAAAAAAGAAAACAAAAAAGAGTGATTAAATGGTTGGTTCCATTATTGGAAACATAAAAAACTCTGTTTGTGGTTGGGATGGCAAAATTTTAGGTAAGGGTTCATCTAAACAAGGACATTCTCACAAAGAACTTATGAAGTGTTTATACAAAAGTAATATGGAACTAAGTAAATCTATGCAAATATCTAGAAAGTTAGAAGAAGAGGTAAAAGCACTTCAAGAACAACTTGCCCATTATATTATCAAAGAACAAAAGGAAAAAGAAAATACAGGATTAATGGATGTAAAAGAAGTAATAAATGTAGATGATAGTAAAACTGAGGCAAAAGACCTTTTAGAAGCAGAATCAATAATAGATGAATCACTTGGAAACAATACCGCATAAGTATTTGATATCGAAAGGAATATCTTTTCCTATTTTAGAGGAAGGAGATCCAGTACCAGTAATACAATTAGAATGTTATGAATACATAATAAAAGAAGGTGAAGATGGATGGTACTCAGCAGAATGTGAAGAATTACATGCCATAACTCAAGGAAAAACATGGGACGAAATAAAGAATAATATACTAGAAGTTCATTCCTTAATGTTAGAGGCACAATGATATTAAACCACGAAAAAAATACAGATCCCACTCTTTATGAAGCAAGAGTAGGTTGTATGAATTGTGATGCAGTTAAAGTAATGGGAATAAAAAAAGGTAAGTCAGTTGATGACTGGTTAAAAACAGAAAAAATTAAATGTCCTTCATGCGAGTGTCTAGAAACACTCCAGTCATGGAAACAATATCTGGCAGGAAGAGCAATGATAACACAAATTGTAAAAATGTCTGAAAAAGAAGAAGATATTGAAGGAAAAGGAAGGTTAGGTCACTTTGGCTGAGAGATGCCCACAATGTGGTAAAAAAATGTGGAATATGCAAACTTGTCATTTGTTTTGTGGAAATTGTGGTGCTCATTTAGATTGTGCTGATAAAGGATGTTCTAATAATCCCGAATCAACATGGTAGATATAAATCTTTTTCATCAAATTAATCTTTAAATGTTATTAGTGTTATACACTTTTATGATTACTAATCATTGTAACAATGATATGCATAATCTTTGTAATAAACCAGTAAGCTGTGAATGTAAATGCCATAAAAATAGATGGGGTACATATCGTGTAGGTGGTGGTTAATGATGAATAACGAACTTCCTAAAGGTGGTGGTATATGTTTTATATGTAATGAACCATGCTTACCACTTCATTATACACACCCGCAGTGCAGAATAGATTTTCAAAAAATTGAAAAAAGATGATTAGCTTTGACTAAGTATTGTGCAGAATGTGGAAAAGAAACAAATATTACCTATAAGAATATATGTTTGTCTTGTCAAATGAAAGTGAACAAAGATGGTTAAACAAACGTTTTCTATATTTAAAGAGAAGTTTACACAAACAGATTTGGATAGAATAGATCCAAGAATAAAAAAATATCTCGATGGATGGAAATTAGTTGAACTTTATAAAGGAAAAGTAGTAACTCTTCCACCTGATTGGAATTCTGAGATATTTCCATACAAATATTGTGAAGTCTATAAGGATGCAAACAGTCCAAATCCCGGCGAAGAAGAGAACGAAATTCAATTATATTTATCATGTGGATGGCGTGGATATGACGATGAAGTTGTAATTGTTTTAATGATTGTAGGAACTAATGTATTAAATGGTACAGATAAGGTAAGTGCAGAAATACATAAAATGAGTGGTGCATCTATGAAATTATATAAGAATAATAAACTAATCACTGACTTTACAAAACAAAGCTTTTGGCGAAAAGAATCATTGGATAAGGTTTGGATTGAACGCTTGGACTAGCTTTTGGAACTGGTACGAAAATAAGGTACTTGGTTCAGTAATTATTATTGCAATTATTCAAATAATTCAAATCCCACACATGATTTGGAATCTTGACCTTTATCTACAATGGGGACAAATTTCTAGAGTAAATCCTGTATTAGATTGGCTCTTATACGGTGTGGATTTGATTGAAATAGTATCAATTATTCAAGTATCATTTATATTATACTCAATGATTAGAAAGAGGTTGAAGAGAAAATGCCAAAAATAATAATTAAGGTAAAGGAAGAGTATTTAGTATTAGTTCCAAGACCAACAAAAGAAGAACGTATGGCATTAAAAGAAGATATAATGCTACGCGGACAACATGATCCAATAGTAATTAATAGAGATGGATTCATATTAGATGGATATACAAGATATGAAATTTGTCAAGAACTTGGAATAGAAGTTAAATATAGAATACAAGAATTTGCAACAAAAGAAGAGGAAAAAAGATATGTAATAAACTGCAATGTAAGAAGAAGACATCTGAATGCATTTCAACGAGTAGGATTAATGTACGACATGTATGTTATGGAAAAAGCACTTGCATTAAAAAGACATTATGGTAATAAAGATTATAACGGCATAAAAAGAGGAAATGTAGGTGACATAGTAGGAAAAACGATAGGAGTAAATGGTATGACAGTATCAAAATCAGTATACATAATGGAACATGCAAGTACTGAAATACAGGATAAGGTAAAAAATGGGAAAATAAGTATAGAAAAAGCCTATCTTGATTTAAAAAACCTCAGTCATGCAAGAATACTTCGTAAAAGCTATATCAAGAATGAAACAAAGTTAATATGTCCTCATTGTCAACAAATATCAAAGAAAAAAGAGTGGAAAATAGCATGACTGAACAAACAAAACTAGACTTGCGTGGGCTTTTTGTGCCAGAGACTTTGTTTAAAATAGAAATAGAAATGAGTAAAATGGAAGACGGTGATACTGTATTAATACTAACAGATGACCTTAACTCGGAAGAATGGGTAATAAGATGGGCTCACAAAAATGGTCATGAGTTAATAGCATCAGAGAAAGTTGCAACTGGATTAAACATAACATTAAAGAAAGGTGGGTATTCTATACAATGAAATGCTGGTTTTGTGTAAAAGAAAGGCATAAGGATTGTATGAGAATTATTCCAGAAAGTGCAATACAGATAAAAGGAATTAAGGAGGATTGTTCATTCGATGTTGTTAATATACCTTGTGAGTGTTTTGAATCAGACAGAAAATTACATGAATAATTGTTATTTTGTACAAACAAGGGTTTATATACCCTATAGTATATAGGTATAATATGAATCAAAAAGAAGCACAAGATTTGATCAAGGAATTGCGAGAGATTGGAGCCATTGTTGATTTTAGACCAGCACGGGCAAAAGAACGACTTGATCAAGTGATTGCAACTTTACGGAATGGGATAACTTCATGAGTGTTAATCTTCGTGACTATCAAACTGATGCAAAAGACAAGTTCTTTAATGCTAACAAACGGGGGACATTTTTATTCGCAACAGGAACGGGCAAAACCGAAATAGCAATAGGAATCATGGAACAATACTTACAAGAACGAAAAGAAGTTAAAATCTTGTTTCTTGCTCCTAGAATAACATTAGTAGAACAAACCACTGAACGAATAAGGGGTTATGGTTTAATTGCTGGCTCATATTATTCACTTGAAAAGGAATTAGAGCAACCAATAATTGTTTCAACTTATCAAAGCATTAGTAATGAATTACATCTTATCAATGAGTTTGACTTTATTGTTTTTGATGAAGTACATTTGGCTTCTGATTATGCTGAGAAATTCAGTGAAATAATGAAAGTTGCTGATGATCAAGGCTTGCATATGTTATGTTTAACCGCTACTTTGGATAAATTCAATTATGAACGATTTGGTACAATTCTACGAACTTGTCCAGTATTAGGCGAAATAGATTTGAATGATGCCATTAACAATGATTATCTTTCTCCAGTCGTAGTTGAAGATCATAGCGTCAATCTTTCACCTGAAAGTCAAAGACTTTACAATGAATACAGTAATGCAATTAAAAATTTAAGTGATGCATTAGGTACATCAAATCCGCGAGATATACAACGAATGCTTGGACGGGTAAGAGAAGCAGGAATGTGGTTTAAAACAGTTCAAGCAAGAAAGCTTCTTATGGAATATAATCATGAAAAAGCAGATAAAGTATTAGAATTAGTAAAAACCTTCAATGGTGAACAAACCATAATATTTTGTGAAAGAACAAAGACATTAGAATTACTCAAGGAAAAAATGGGTGATTGTTTTGAATTCATTACAGCAAAAACGGGGAAGAAAAAGAGAAGAGAAATACTTGAAAACTTTGGTAAAACATTTCATGTAATTGGCACAGTTCACACATTAGACTTAGGTTATGATGTACCAAACATACGACACGGAATCATAGTGGCTAGCAATAAGAATGAAACTACCATAGTTCAGCGTATCGGGCGTGTGGTTAGAAAAGCAGAAGGTAAGACTTTATCAAAAATTTATGTCATTTACGCAAAAGGAACACACGAACAAGGCTTATTCCAAAAAATCAAAGACGCGGTAAAATAGTTTATATTACGGCAAAAACCTATAATAGTGATATGACAGAAAAACACTACGTAGTAAAATGTATACATGACGAAGATGATAAAGAATGTCTTCATAAAGAAGTATGTGCTATCCATTGCCACAATAATAAAAAGGAAAATTGTTACAAACACTGTAATAAAACATGGGCATGTGAGACAGAAGCTCAAGCCCAAGTATTGAAGCAAACACATATAGCAAACGAAACACTGCACAAACCATACATAAAGAAGATGTGATGGAAACATTCAGTAGAGATTTAATCGGCGGAAAGGAAATAGAAAAAACAGTATTAAACATAGTTAAAAAAACATATCCAGATGCACACACGGTAGATGGTTATTGTAAAGATTGGGACATATACATTCCATCATTAAAAAAAGGAATAGAAGTAAAGTCTGATCAATATTCACAAAAAAGTGGGAATATTGTAGTTGAAGAATCATTCAATGGAAAACCAAGTGCTTTATCTACAACAAAAGCATCATTATGGGTTTTTCATACTGGCAACAAAATAATTCAAATAACTCCAGATTTATTGAGAATAATAATAGCGGAGAACAATTTAAAAACAGTTCAATTTATAGCAAAAGGGGATACACAACCAAAAAAGGCATATTTCGTAAAACAATATCTAATAGAACCCCGTGCTTTAGCCGTGAATGACGTAAATGACCATGATATAACAATACGAATGGTTTAAATTACCCTGTTAATCACATAACGATAACATGGCAACAAATGGTAACAACAATACTGAACTAGCCCTAATAGGTTCAACAACCGCTTTAGGATTAGCTGGATTGGCTACAGGAGTAGTAAGCGATGCTAATACATTGTTTGTACTCATTGGAGCACAACTAGTAGCATTTGGCTTTGTAATAGGTAAGAAACTATTCGGCTAAATCTTTCTCTTTTTTTTCAAGAATCATGCCTCAGAAAAAGCTCGATTTTTCATCCACTAGAATTTATATATTAGTTGCACTATTAGTACAACCAATCGAAATAGTTATATTACACATTATGTATATAATATATCGATAGTGAGTAATTCCATAGACTCTTACTTCAACTATGAATCGGAGCATCGCCAAAAAGCCGAAAGAGTTGGCAAAGGATTTATCCCAATGAGAGGAATGGGTTCACTATTAGACACTTCTTTATATAATCACCAATGAAGTACAAGTCAGTTCTTTATATAATTAAAAAATATCAATACATGGTTCTTTATATAATGAGTCGCGAAATGTGCAAAATGGCGACTTATTAGGCATGATAGGATGCCATATGGCAAAACTATGGTATATATACTAAGTAACCATAAATGGAAATATTATCAATTAACAAGCCTTTATATACTTGGTATCCGTAAATAGACTAAATACTCTTTAAAGTGTAACATATGATTACGAGAGTATGCCCAATTTGCGGGGGAATAGTGGAAATAACACTAGAGCAACTATACATAAGGAAGAGTTTTCAAGGTAATAAGAAGGAATTCATTGAAAGAGAACTAAGGCTATGCATAAGATGTAAATGGTATAGATTCAGTGCTCGTTAAGAAGCAATAACTTTATAGGCTATAAGTTTATTGTTAATCGCATTAACAGTTAATGGAGTTAACAGTTAACAAGTGGTCAGCTTTCTTGATATTGGTCAGCTTATTCCGACCACATGTGGTCATAATTAGGCTGAGCTAATACTATACACCCTCCTATACAACTTTTGTGCCTAAAAGGTAATATATGCTTATATGGTAACTAAATCATGCAATGCAGGCACGAGAATAATGCAAAATAAAGGGGATATACAATGAGCGAAATACAAGAACCAATGGAGCTAACTACCATAGATGTAGAAAACATGACTCCTAAAGAACAGGAGATATACCATAGAAGAATGCGTGTATTTGCTAATCTATTCGTACCGCCTGCAGTTAGGCTAACCCATGAAGCACTTGCCGAAAACGAAAAGGTAGAAAGGGATACTATAACAAGGGACATAAGGTGGATAAAGATAACATATCCAGATTTATGGTCAAATGAACAAATAAAGCATGGATTTGCCTATAGTATGCTAAAAGTATCTAATATGTATGAAGTCATGATTAGGGAATTATACGATAGTTTTCAAGCCACAACTGATATATTCGAGAGAATAGCAATAGCTAAAGCGTTGAATGATTTAATGCCAACATACACCAATTCAAAGGCACATGGAGTAATCTTGGAAAAAATCAAAGGCACGGTGAAATGAATAAAAAATTCATAGATGATAAGTTTTACTCTGACTTTGAAAAAATAACATCCTCGGAAGTAGATTTACCAACATTACCAATGGATCCAATGAAGTGGATAGAAGAAGCTAGACCATTTGTTGAAGGAAGACCGCGATCATTCTTAATAGCACCATTTTGGGATGACATTTACAGGGATAATAATACACACAAATTCATTATAGGTGGAAGACAGATATTCAAATCCACTTATACTACCGATATATTGGCACATGAAACAACAGCTTTTCCAAAGTCTCAAGTTTGTTATGTTACTTTTGATGATGTGAATAAGGCAGGATTTTCAAGGCAGAAATTACAATATGGTACATTTGAGCCAAATCCAATACTAAAACAATTTCCAAGGCATGATTTGGGTAACGTGGGGGAAATTTCGCTAAAGAATGGTAGCACAATATACATTACTACAGATCATGGACAATACAGGCATGTAGAAGGTAAATCATTAGATCATGTTATGTTAGATGAAGCACAATATCAAGATATACAATATTTTGACAAAGTAACATTAACAATGACACAAACCATGGGTAAGATTACAGTATTAGGAATTGGTGGAGAAAGTGGATCACCTTATGAAGAATTATGGCGTAGAACAGATCAACGAAAATGGATATATGATGATCTTAATTGGCGTGAGAAATTGCAGTTTGGACTAGTTAAGAATCACAGAGGACAAGAAAAACATGGATTAATTATAGGCGAATACTTGAAAGAAGTATTGCGTGGACATTGGGAAGTAACAAATCCACGAGCAACACATTGGCACGGATATTATTTACCACAACATATATTTCCATCTATTCCATTAACAATAGAATCAGCAATTAATGATTATGATGTAGATCCAATTTACTCAATAGAATATAAGAGAAAACATATGAATAGAGCACTTTATACTTCTCACGTATTGGGATCATTCTACAAGGCACAAAGAAGACCAATTACAAACGAAATGATAGAAGCATGTATGAAGAATTATTATTACATGAAATTATTGACTCCAGAGCAAATAGGAGATATTAAGGATACATATGGAGACAGAGTATTTATTTCAATGGGAGTGGACTTTGGTTCTGGCAGTCCGTCACAAACTGTTATATCAATTTTAATTACATGGAAAATAAAAGAATCCGATAAATTGCAGACAAGTACACATAGAATTCAATTAGCTCTTCTTGAGCCAAGACCACAGGAAAATCAATTAGACCAAGCCGAATATATTAATTGGATGTTTAAAACGGCAAAATGTGATATAGGAATAGGAGATCTTGGTTATGGAGCTAATCAAGTAATGATCATACAGGAAGGTGGTTATAACAGACAAACAGGAGTTAAATTCGCGGGAGTAGGTGCAAATAAATTTTATGGTTCAAGAACTATAGGAGACGAAACAAAACCACTAATGGAATTCACTGAGAAACAGGACGAACATGGTAAACAAAATCCACACATTAAGTTAGACAAATCACAAATTATACAGGAATTCATAGACTTTATGGAAGAATACGTACCACATCCAGACAATCCATTTGTTGAGGATTATCAAAGACTAAGGTTTATGATACCAAATCATCCAGACAGCAGATCACAAATAGATTTCATATTCCATGATTGGGTGCAATTAGTTAGAGTTGACTTGCCAGAAGAATTAGAAAAAGAAGAAATTGACAAAAGAATTTTTGCTCGGAAACAATTTTCACATCCTAGCGATTCGTTAATCTCAGTTATTTATAGTTTGCAAGGATCGAAAATTAAACAAGGGTTTCATTGGGTAACTGTCGGCAACGATTAATTTATATTACCTACATTACTACATTATATTAGATTCAAGCCTTTTCCAAGCCGTTAAGGTAATCTGAATCCATCATTTAATCCATGGGCGAGCACCATGTAAAAAACGCTCACTAATATTTTAGTATCAAATTATCACAATAGTATATAAAGATCGGTGGTTTTATGATACTAAAGCATTAGTATATATTATCTATCCAACTCAATAAATGAAATGGTAAAGAAGAAAATATCACATTCAAGAATATCAAGAAATTCATTGTTGTCTATTCCCAAAATAGGAAAAATTAAGTTAAAAAAGGGTTCAATAATATATGTTGCAACAGATCACGCAGAATATCATAATGTACAAGGAAAATCATTAACTCAATTATGGTTGGATGAATTTAAAGATCCAATAGGTGATATGCAAAAACGTTTAAAGAGAGCAAAAAGATATGTACATCAGGATTTATATCGATTATCTCTTTATGAGATAGAAGAAGCATTAAAATTGTTTGAAATACTTAAAGAATATTTGGGCGATAATGAAAAATGATAGAAGTACCAATTAAGGATTATCAATTTACGGGGATAATTGCACTAATAGGAACTGTAATGTGGTTATCAGTAGTAAGTAACATAAATGCAAGTATAGGTCATATGTTTGTTTTTGCTATAGGTGCTAGCATGAGTGCATTAGGATTATTAACAACATTGGTTTGTTTCTTCATGGGAGATAATGTGAGGTTTAAGATATGAATAAATGTAAATTTTGTGGAAGCTATGATGGTATGAGTATGCATAACAAACCATATGAATCAAGTGAGCCAGACTTTGGTTTTATTTGTAGAACATGTGGAAGAGTTTCACTAGAGGAGCCAGAATGACCGCAGAAGAAGACGAAATCATAGTAAAAGCTAATGAGATTATAAGTAGAAGAAATAACGAAAAACGAAATAAAGAAGAACAAAACATTATAAAAACATTACAGAATAAGGTAGGCAAATATTATAGAACATATGAATTTAATGATGAGAAGAAAAACTTTTATCGAGTATTTTATGATGATTGGAGAGATTCACAGGTCAAGGTAGAAAGATGGAATTATTCTCATGATGGATATTATGGTGTTAATCTGGAAACATGGTATAATGATCGTTCAAATGATAGCGATAAAGAGATATCCGAAACTGAATTCATGCAGGCAGTAAGTTGGTGGATGAAGAAAGTAGGGGTTTATCAAATTCTTACAATGGAAAGTGATCATTAGTGAAAAAGGTTAAGATAAAAGGGCTCATTAAAATTGGCGATGAAACATTTGAATTAGGAGAAAATATCGAAGGAAAGCCAATAATGAAGGATAATAAGAAAATAGGTGAAATAACAAAAATGTATTTTGAAGGTGGAGACTTGAAATTTGAAGGAACATTAGAAACAGATAAATTGCCCGAAGTAAGCTATTCCTATAAGAAAGAGGAGAATAAAGATGCATAAAATAGTTGAACCCGAAGAAAGATGTAAAACTTGTAATAAGGTAGACAAGTGGGCAGAAGAAGATATATTCTGTGATACTTGTGAAATAAAGATTAGTGATAAACAAGATAATTATAGGGGATATCCATTTAGCTTCAATTCGGTGGGATGTAATAATAGCGATAGTAGGAATATGGAATTTTGTTCTACAAGATGTGGGGTTGAGTGGTTGATAACAAAAGGAGCAAAATATCTCAAAAAATACCGTGAACAGGAAGGTAGAGGATTCTTTTCAATATATCTATTTGAAGATGACTTAAAATACTTGACAAAGGTGATAAAGAAATGAGTAAATTAACTACTAAAGAAGTGTTATTTATAACAATTTGTTCTCAATTTCCTATTGGAATGATAATGGGAGTTTTATTATCACATACAACGACTAATATACATGAATTTACTTTTATTCTTGCAAGTGTTCTTTTTCCATTGAGTTTTCTTTTTTGTTGGTTCGCGGAACAGGTGAAAAAATAAGAAATGATTAGAACATATTGTGATAAATGTAAAAAGGAATCTGAATTAAAAGAAATAGATGTGTATGGATGTGGTCATGATTTTAGGAGTTCTAGGTCTTTTTGTGCAGTTTGTTATGAAGAAAATAAAAGTCTCATTAAGAAAATCATGGAGAGTAAGAAATGAAAACTCTAATCGATTTACTTATTTTTATTTCAATTCCAATAAGTTTCATTTTATTATTAAGATGGAAGATGCCACGAATTAAAATCATGGAGAGTAAGAAATGAGTGAGAAATGCCTATGCTGTAAATCATGTACACCATTTTTTAAGAAAGGTATATGTCATAATTGCTTTGATTACATTACTAAGAAATTAGGGGGTAATGATATAGCATTAGTAATGTCATCATATCATCACAGACATCCAGAGGATAGGGAATTTGAAAAGATATTTACATATGCATACGCTGTATGGTGTGGTAGAAAATGATAGACTTTGAAGCATATGAGAAATGGTATAATGCACATATCATTTTCTGGCGAAGGGTAATAAAGAAATACTTTGAAAAAGAGTATGGGTTTATATTATGCTTTGAACCTAAAATAGAGGGAGAATAAGGAATGAAAAAAGAACAATGGGAAAAATTAGAAATGGAAATGCAACGAAGTTTAAAACTTGCAGAGAATGATAGACGGTGGATAGTCCAACATTATTTCGATAATAGGGCTAATCCAGTTGAAACGAGAATACGATTTGATAATGAAACTAGAACATCAATAATGTATCTTAAATCAGTAATAGAAACTTTAAATTTATTACGTTCAGATGTGGGGATTGATCCAATATGAATAAGGATAGAAAAGAATTACAGGAAACATTAAACAAATTCAAAGGTAAAAAACTTACTAACATTAATGTTGATGAGTTTTGGTTAAATTTTGAGTTTGATGATAAAGAACTTTTAGGCATAATGGATGTAAAGTCAGAAGAAAAGAAATTGGAAAAAATAAGAGCGATATTAGATGAGTTGGTGTAATTATAATGATACCACGTTCAATGTGTATTACTGAAGAAGAGTTTCTGCCCGAATGGACTGCTTTCATGGAAAGATATTTAACAGAAGGAAAACGTATTGAATTACAACGTAAACATGGATTGGACATATATGAAGCAGGCAAGTGTTTAGTTGGAGAAGCACATTTTTTTGAAAAAGTATATTATAATTGTTCGTATTGTGCTGGTGTAGCATGTGGGATGATTACAATCAGTGGTTATTCATACAATGGAGCATTAAAAACACTTACAAGATTTTATCGATTTAAGGAAGGATTATATAATCATTTTATGGAATCACATAGAGAAAAGTTGAGTAGAAAATGACTGAGACATATATTTCTGTAGACATAGAAACTACTGGACTTATAGTAGGGGAAGATAACATAGCTAGTATCGGGGCATGTGTTGTAGGTAATACAAAAGACAAATTCTACATAGAACTAAAACCATTTACAGATAAGTTCAGGCAAGAATCAGTTGATGTATGTGGGTTTAGTATAGAATACCTAAAGGAAAATGGGATTGATATAATATATGGACTTGGCAAGTTTAGGGAATGGATTGAAAAACATCAAAGACCAGTATTTGTAGGATTTCCATTATGTTTTGACTTTGCTTTTGTTCATCAATACTTTTTAAAATATACTGGAAATGATCCTTTTGGAAGAACTTCTGCAGGCTTGGATATCAAAACATATGCCATGGCTCTATTAAAATGTGATCTAAGAGATACAGCAAAGAAGAAATTAAAGGAAAGGATTAAATGGGAAGGAAAACATAGTCATAATGCCTTGGATGATGCAATAGAACAAGCTAATTTAATGACCGAATTGTTTAAAATTGGTGGAATACATGACTAAAGAACGAATAAAATTAGAAGAGGGAAAAATAGACATATTAAAAGGAATTTTATGGAATTATGAATTACGTATATCTATAAATGGTAGTTTTAAAAAAGCAGAACAATTCAAATCTCAAATCCTACAAGACCATGAGATAGTAAACAGATTACAGTGGGAGATAGATAAAATTCAAACTGTATATGAAATTGATCATGGATTGACAGATGAACAACAGAGTTTATTGGTTTTACTTCAAAAAATCATGGAGAATAAGAAATGACTAAATGTAAACATAAACAATCACATATGAGAAATAAAATGTGGGCTTGTGTTGAATGTGGTCAATTTACTCACGCGAGATGTTCTGTAAAAAGCAAACAAGGAGAACAGTGTTGGCTAGTAAAGGGACATGAATATTCTAAATGTGAAATGGATAGATCACATATGGCATTAGTAATCGGTGAAATAAATGAGTAAAACAATAATTATACTTGGTAAGGAAATAAATCCTCATTGTTCCATGGATGAATTTCAAGAAAAAGCAGAAAAATTAGGATTAGGAGATGGTGTAGCTACTAGTGGTTATTCAATGCATTCTAATTTAAGATATGGAGATTACTGGCACGAAGGAGAATATCATGTTGTAGGAGATTATCACGGGAAGAAGGTTCAAATGATTATATATAGAAAAGCACTTAAATGGGGGATGGAAAGAAAAACAGTATGGAAAAGACATTGGTGGATATCTTAAATGAAAACTAAATTTACCAAAAAAGAAAAGGCAAGAGTAAAAGAAATACAGAAAAGATATACAGAATTAGAGGAAGCAATAGAAAGACAAGAGAGATTATTAACTAGTATGAATAGAGAAAGAAACGTAATCTTTAGTGAATTTTGTAGAATAATCAATCCAGATCCATTGCCATTTGATAAGAGGCTTTTGCCATACGGGTGGTAATAATGCAAACATATGAAGAATTCTTAGATGAACCTATACCTGTTAATGTGAGCAACCCAATGAGGCGTGAAGACTATTATAAGCATTATATGAAGGGTATAGATCCCAAAGATTTTTATAACCAATTAGTGAAGATAGAGGAAGAGAAGAATGAAAACAAGAATAATTAATGGTAAGAAAATTGAAATTGCCGAAACATACAAGAATATGGAAGAAGCGATAAAGGCGATTATGAATGATTGAAAGAAAGTGGAAAAAACGTCATTTTGATATTGTAGATGAATCAGAAGAGATGTTTAAAACACATACAGAAGGTAAAGAGGTAGATATATAATGTGGAAATGTACAATATGCAATTACAAAAATAACAATTCAAGTCGAAAGTGTCACAAAAGGGGATGTAATGAAATTAAACACAGTTGAATCATTATTAAAGAAATATCATGAGATGACACCAAAGGATATATGGTGGGAATTAGCAATCAATGAACCTGACTTGGAGATAATACACAAATGGCAAACAACATTTTATCAAATGATGAATCAAATAGACCGACTAGTTAAGGAGAATAAAATAATGTTATGCAGTGATGGAACATACGTATGGATAAGTGCAGAAGGCAATAAGAAGTTGCAAAAGATGTTAGACGAGGCGGTGGAACTATGAAAGCTTGTTTTGGTTGTGACAATATAACGTGTATATGTTCTGACGAGGAAAGACAATGGGCTATAGAACATTATCCAGAAGAGTATAAAAAATATTGTGAGGATGACGAATAAATATGAAAAAGTGCAACGGTTGTAAAAAGAGAATATTTTCATGGCAACAACAATGTAGTGCTGGATTAGGAAAAGATAAACAGATGTTTGACTATCATAAAAAGTGTTTTAAGTCATATCATTATAAAGAATGGAAGTTCTTTTTTCCAGAAAAAGTTATTCGTGTATTTAACGGGGATAAAATACCCAAAACTGGTTATTATGCAATAGTAGAACATGATAAGAAATGCGATAAAATAATGTATACAGAGCGTCTTATATTAATGGTAAAGGGTGATGAAGCACCAAAACCAATGATATGTCAGCATGATGTACAATGGGAGTGTATGAAGGAATATGAATGATTATTACGTTGAGATGTATCATGGTGGAAAACCAAAAATTTACTTAGACAATATGTATACTTTGCCAATGTGTGAAGTATGTAAAGGTAAGGGAATATTCTATTTTACAAGGGAAGAAAGATTAGATGATTCACAAGTATGTGGACACTGTAATGGTAGAGGATGGTTATATGAATGAAGAAGGTTATTATACACCAACAATAGATCATTCTAAGGATATAGAGATACATGAAACGCCAGATGGTACAATATTTGGGATTAAAAATATTAGGCAAGAGATAGAAGGCAATGTAGTAACATTCAAAGCCGATATTGCGGGCGATACTTATCATGGTCAAATATATTTAAACGAATATGCCGAAAGGATTATAGGTAGGGTATTAGATAGTATGGTGAAGTAATAATGGTTAGAGCAATGATATGTCATTATTGTGGAGTGGAATATAGTAATTGTTTTGGTAGCACGGGTAAATCACATAAGAGAGACTGCCCGATGTATGTTCATAGGTGTTAAAATGAATCGAAGACAAGGAAGAGAAAACAAAATAGTTCGGGATATCAAGCTTACTTCACATCAAATAGAACTATTCAGAAGTTATAGATACATTACTCATTGGCTAATAGATCATGCCATTCAATGTGATAATAAACAATGTATATGTAGGGCAAGCACATTTGAGGATGAATTGCCAAATTTGGAAAGAATAGATATAGAATATGCTAGAACAATCCGCGAAGTGTTGGACAAACCATGAGTCAACAATTTAAACCATGGCAGAAAGGATATGAATTAGAATATTTAAAACATCTAGAAGGGAAATTCTCAGAGTATAATAGAGTATGTTTATCACCATTTGCACAAATAAAGAAAAACAAAATCGCCGAATTATTGGATAAAAACCAATTAAGCATAGGTTTTAGTGATTATACAAAAGAACCAGTATTTTTTATTCCTACACGGATATCAAAGACAAACACACCAGTTAAAATGCTGAATGGTATAATATTGGGAATAAAACAAAAAGGAGAAAGAACGATTGATAATCCTACATGTGATAATGGTCATATTGAAGACCTAATGTCACGAATAAAAGGCTATGCGGAAAATTGTTGGTTCTTTGCTAATGTGGATTATGTATTGGGGAATGTAGTAGCAGAGCAAACAGGGTTCAAGAAAATAGGAGTTAAGATATCAAGCTTTGCAGATATTACCAATGTATACTGTAAGAGAAACAATGATAATGAAATGATAATAAATAGGATTCCACCACTAGCCAAGGTCAATATAACAAAGTTAAATGTTGATATTCCTAAAGAAACCATGCAAAACTTCAAAAAGAAGTTGGATAACATTATGGAAAAATTTGCGAACCATTATTCCAATTATAATAAGAACAAGTCTTGGAGTGCCATATCATTAAGAGGATTTTCAAATGACTTTAGAATGATAGAAAAGCCTGCCGAAATGAATGATAAATGGAAAGAAAAACATAAAAATGATGAATATTTTATTCAAGATACGGAATTAATGCAATATTTTGAACCATGGATAAGTAATGTTTTAAAACAAATACCAGTAACTGATTATAGATTTGAACGAATTAGATTTATGAAACTAGAACCAAAAGGCGGAGAGCTGGATAGGCATACGGATCAAACCGATGAAGAGATGGGAATAAATGACGGGGATTTGGTAAGGCTTCATATTCCTATTACAACAAATGATAAGGTAATATTTTCATCATGGGATCATGAAGGCAAGGAAATAAAGGCAAATATGAAGGAGGGGGAATTGTGGTACCTTGATATTAGGAAGCCACATAAGGCAATAAACGGCGGAGATAAGGCTAGAATACACCTAGTAATAGATGTCAGACTAACAGAAGAGTTGAGAAAACTAATAGTTAATATAGGGAATAACGACAAGATGTAAGTTAATGGGTAAAATAATTAAAATACACATTAAAAGACATCATATAGTTAAATCAAAAGATATCAAGGACTTGTTTGAATTATCAAAAAATGAAACAATAATAGACTTTGGTATGTGGAGAGGCAGATCACCATACGAGGTAGAGCACGGGGCAAATCCAGATACACATGATGAATGGTTTATAGAAACAGATGAGGTAACGGGGAAACAAAATGGAAATTAAAATACCAAAAACATTTCAACAGACTAATCCACGTTGGACTAAAAAGATACAAAATAGAGAGACAATAGGGGAATTACAGGAAGTTTGTATGATAGATAATAAGGAATTAAATATTAGAAAATTTAATTGTTGCATTGTAGGGGAGACATTAAACCTTTTTGATAAAGGTCATATGTATGGATTAGAAGAAGAACAACTAATTGCAATACATAAAGGGTGCAAAAAATGTTTAGAATTCAGTAGAAGGTTTGATAGTGTAATAGCCGAGTATAATTTAAAAGGGTTAGAAAAGAAACTAAAAGAATTTTCTAAGCATATTGAAAAGAAACATAGGGAGTTATTAAATGACTAAAATAAAAATCTATAATTCAAAAGGTTCTACATACAATCCTATATTAGAATATAAAAATAAATGGATTCCAAGAGAAGGAGAAACGATTATTCTAAGTGGTAGATATTGGTATATCTCTGGCGTTCTTCACAACTTTGATGAAAATGAAGTAACTGTTTATGTTCAAAACAATAAAGGTGAAATTGCAGAATGGGTAGATATTATGGATAAAATAAAGATATGACTAAAATAGTAGAAGGCCCCACAATAACAGAATCATATTCAACAATGAACGGTATAGTTTGGAAACATAGACTTAACACACATGTAATAGATGCAGAAATACCAAGAAGAATATATCAGCCACCAATGCATACAGATTCATTTTTAAATTACTTGGAGTTTAGAATGAACCAAAAATCCACGTTAGCAGAAAAGATATTCGGGAAGAGATTTATAAAATGACTTGTAAATTAGAATCCAGTGAAAAAGCAATGAGACAATCATTACGTTACATGAAATCAATTATAAATAAAATGTTAAATAAAAGAATATATCCTGACAGCTTTTCTTTTGAAACTGGATTTGAAGAAGTAATGGTAGAACTATGGGGTGGAAAGGAAATATTAGATAACGGAATGAGAACAATAACATTTAAATATCATGCACCAACATTAAAGAAGGGGAAGAAAAAATGATTGAAGGTCAAGAAGTTACAGTTTATTATAATACCAACAAAAAGACAATAGAAGGTATTGGAATAGTTAAGAAAGTACATCAATTATTATTTAATAATAAGATTGCATTAGTAGATATAGAGTTTAAGACTGGACTTTTCAAGGATAAAGTAGGAACAAGGATGATAAAAAATGATACTAACTGAAGACGACTTTATAGAAAATAATGATGAAGATGCAATGGAATACGGTTGGACTCTTAATCTAGAAGATGATGAAGAAATGGATGAAGTTATACAGGCAGTTAAATTAAAAGAATTGGTGGAAGAAAAAATGAAATTATATGATGATATATCTGGACATGAATGTGGATTAACTAAACAAGAAACGAATGAATTCATGGTTTTAGAGCAACTTTTAGAGGATAGTAAGAAATGACTAAATTAAGGGAAGAATTAGAAAAAATAAACTTTAACGAAATTGTTAGAAGAATCGAGGAAAGTTGGAATGATTACAACAATGGACATAAATTAAGCAAGGAAGACTTTACTTCTATTATAAAACAGTTCAAAAGAATACAACATATTCTAAAGGGAAGCAAAGATGGTTAAATCAGATACAGTTTACGAATACAAAAAAATAAAACCATTAGAGTTTATGGACTCTATGAATTTTAGCTTATCGGATAGGGAATTAAAAAATAAAATCAACGAATTGTTAATAGAACAGAATAAAATGGCAAAGGACTTTGAATTGTATAAGAAAGCACACAAAAGCTTGCAGATTAATTTTAATATACTTGAGAGTTGGTTTTTAGATTTGGAGAGGAAGCACGATGGATAAACGAATAACAGAAAAAGAAATATTGGATGAGATTCAAGCACATAGAAAAGAAAAACGAATGAATGAAGAATTTATTAATGAAGGATATCTTGATATGTTAATTCAACAATCATATTCTAATGAAGAAAAGGCTGGAGCAAAAGCCGACAGTGTAGCCTCTAAATTAGAAATGATTAAATCTCAAATCCTTCAAGATCATGAGATAGTAAACAGATTGAGAAGGAGATTGGAAGGATGTAAAGTGATTATGGCAGTTCATGATGATGATTTTACTTATTTTTATGATTTGGAAAAAGAACTTCAAAAACTCATGGAGAATAAGAAATGAATTATACAACAAAATTAGCTGTTATTTTATGTGTATTAGTAACACCATTTATTCTAATTATCTTATTTGTGCCACCTTATGAACAGCCAGAGTTTAAAGATCAATGTGTAAAGGATCATATTGAGACTGTTTGGATAGTAATGTATGCTGGAAATGGTATATATTACCCCATGCAAATACCACAAGTAGTGTGTGATGAATATAAACAAGTTCCGAATACATTGTACAAGGGGAAGGTAAAATGAAAACAGAAATAACATTATTTTATAAATGTGGATGTAGATATGAATTCATTAAAACAGGAAAGGGAAGTTCGGAGTTACTTTCAACTGATTTTTGTGTATTGCATTCAATAGAACATGATAAACAATTAGTGATGAATTAATGAAAACAAATAATCCATTAAAGTGTTCAAAGTGTAAAGCAAGCAAAGCAGAAGATAAATATTACCCATATTGTTCTATAGAGCATTGGACAGAAGCGGTGACTAAACCATGAGATATTATTGTGGAATATGTTGGAACACAGTAAATCCAGATGGTTGTGCTTTTTATTGTCCTAATGATAATCATCTTATGGATAAAGAAATGATAAACTGGATAGATGCAAGTATTGTTTTTGATATAGAGAAAGCTGATTTTGTGACGCATTATCATGAACCCGCATATCAAAAGGTGGATAAACTATGAACTTTAAAAAATGCTTAGTGTGTGGTAGTAGATTTTTTTGCCCTAGAAAAATATTAGATTGGGGAACAGCAGAAAGACTCTATGGGGTAAAAAAACCATGAAAATTGAAATCACAGTAGGAAAAGATGTAGAACGTATAGAGATGCCAGATAAATGCGATAGGTGTTTTGAAGGTCGTCATTGCTATGGAGGAGGAAAGAATTTATTAGGTAAGATATGTATGTGCATATGTGATAAACCATGACTTGTATATGCTGTTGGTATGCAGGAATGACAGAAGAAGAAAGTGAGGAATATCATAAGAATGACTGAATGGGGAAATTTCTGGATAACATGTTTAACATGTGGTAATAAAAGACATACAGGAACTGACTTTAACGCTAGATTAATAAAGGAGGCACATGAACACAATCATATAGGGCATATGTGTGAGATAAAAAATGAAAAGATGTAAGAATAGACACCCAACATATGGAATGCGTTGTACTAGAGAATTCGGGCATAAAGGACAATGTAAAGGAAACCCAAAAGATATACAAGATGTGGTAAATGATGCGTATTAAGATATTCAAGTGGTATATTGATTGGATTATGACACCAGTAGCATATGCTGAACACGAGTGTTTAAATCAAATAATGGAAGGAACTTATTCTTGCGAGTATTGCTATCCCCCATGTAAGAAATGTGGAAGAGATACTGCAGAATGGGGAGTTAATTGTAATAGTGTAGACGGATGTGATTTTGATGTCAGAAAAAGAATAAGTGATTCTTGTGGAGGAGAAAGCATTGACTAATCCTTTTGAATGTGGAACATTGGCACATGGAGCATGGGAAAGCATGACGGGAGAATCTAACTGTGATAAGAAAAAGGAAGAACCAACAAGACCAAGAAAACACAGACAGCCAATAACAATACCTGATTGGAAATCATTCGAAGACTTTAAGAAAGCTTGTGGATCGGCATAATGAGCCGAATGATGAGGGGCGAATCAAAGACATCACGCTTTGAAACTGGTAAGCCCTCGGCTCGTATATTACATATAAACAACTAATTAAATAAACTTTAGTTTGTAATTTTTTACAAACAAGCATTTATATACTCTTTAGTATATAGGTATAATATGACCAAAACCGCATTATGTGATCTTTGTCTCATTGAGGATAAAGTTACCATTGCAAAATTTTCTACATCTACTGTGATAAGTGGTACTAGAATAGCAGTTTGTACAAGTCATCGTATAGCTGTTAAAAAAATCGCTGTAGATACAAATCAGGTTATGGCTCTAATAAGTAATGCTACAAATAAAGTAAATACTTTAAGAGTATAATCATATTTTTTTTTAAACATACAAGAATTTATATACCCCTTAATACACAATATATTTGCTGACGGTAAGCTTAGTCGCTTCACAGACAGAACTCCTTCCGAAGCTGGGAGATTGCTGATATCTGAGTGATTGAAAAACAAATCCCTGTTATGCTTCGGCACAGGGTAAAATAATCGTAGGCGTTGACTGTAAATCAGTTGCCGTTGGCACTCTTACTAATAGGTTAAATACTTCCTTTTTGTATAATATGGTATGGATTTATACTGTGATGTAATAGAAACAATAGAATCAAAAGAAGGACTAACATGGATATACATAAAAGATAATCATATTAAAGATACAGTCTTTTGGACTTGGGAACAATTATACAAATGTGTGATATCTAAATGAAGTGTAGATTTTGTGATGATGAATTTACTATGGTAATAGCACCAAGAGATAAGGAAACTGATTTATCATTATGCAAACAGCATTTAATGTATATTACGAGGATAGGTAATAGGATATGAGTTACACAGCGGAATTTTGGAAATTAAGGAAATGTGGAAGACATAAAGGGCAATATATTTATTATAAAAATCTAACTGTAGATCATATCTCAGATCTAATAGTTGGTAGCTTCTTCAAAATGATGAACAAAAAGGGGAACCTCCACAAGTATTACATAGATAGAAAAGAACATATATATTATGATACCAAGAAAGAATACTACGTGCAATACTTTATCAGGGAGATTAGATAATGGTTACAATACAAGAAATAAATGAAGACATACAAAAGGAATATGAATTTATTTTGACTGTAAAAAGGAAATCTGACGGACATGAAATCAAAATGGCATTTACAAAACTACATGAAGTATTTGATATAGATTTTGTGGCACAATTAGTTCAACACATAAGAAAAACTGAAGGTGAAAAACATGAATAAAGATTTAGAACGATTGTGTCATCTCTCATGGCAAGAAGATGCAGGAACTTGGAATGAAGAATTACAAAAAGAATATAATTATCTCAAAGGAAAAATAGAGAAATCATTAGAATCTTTACAGGAAGTAGAGAAAATATTTATAAAATATTGTGGAGAAAATGGAGAAAACGAAGGATTATTTGAGTGTATCAATAGAAAATTAGGTGAGAAAAGTGGATAGAGATTTACTTATAATAAGAACACACATAGAAGAGATACTTACAAATAATCATGCTATAGAACTATGGTTAGATGCTAATGAACCAGTACAGGCATATAAAGCTCTTCTAAAGGTAAACGGAAAAATCAAGGAAATATTAAATGAGTTAGACAAATATGACAATAAGGCATAAACCAGTAGATAAAAGATACATTTTAAAATGCTTGAATTATAGTCGCCTTAACAAAAGAAAAGGAAAATATGATCCCAAACAAACGTTTTCATGGTTTAGATCAAATAAAGGAAGCGAGTACTTTGAGTTTTGTGTTGTTCAAAAAATGGGAACTGAAATAAGACCCGAACATGCCGTATTAAATGGAACGATGATTGAGGATATAGACAAGGAATATGAGTTTCTTAGTGTATCATCACATGATAAAAACGGCGGGCTAACAGTTATATGTAGACGTGATAGATGGAACGAATGTGAGTATTGTAAACGCGTATTATGGAAAACGAGGAGAAATGAAGCCATGATAAGATATTGTAATATAAAGTTCTATAACAATAAATCATTATGTCCTAAATGTTATAAACAGGTGAAGAAAAATGAGTAGTATAAGAATTAATAAAGTGGGTTGGAAATATCATCAAGTAGATGAATCAATGTTAGCTCATGTAGTGGAGTTATGTCAAAGACATGGATTTAATAACTTTGAAATAAAGCCAGAATTATTTAATGAAGCAAACACAAGTGAACAAACATATGAACTAGAGGCGTGGAGAAATGAGTGAATTAAAAATACCTATATGTTCATTTGGAAAGAAATTAGATATTAAACACATTATAGAGAAAGTGGAGTATGTAAAAGGTAATAAGAATGATATAGGAGACTCTGAAGATGACTATGTTAAAATTACATTAAAGGATACAGAGGTAATGGAATGAATAAAGATTTTAGATACACCCAACTAAAGGAATTAAGATGTGATGATTGCACTAAAATAATGGGCAAAGTATATGAAAATGATCTAGAAGGAACGATTATATTATGTGAAAGATGTGGTATAAAGAGGGTAAGATTAAAATGAGTAATTGTCCTAATTGTGGTTGTGATTGGGTTTATAGTTGTGAATGCACACTAAAACAGATTAATAAAGCGGTAGAAAGAGAAGATTTTTGGTATAGAACTAAAAACCTAACTATGGGAGACTATAAAAAAATTGCAAAAATGTGGCACGATGAGGTTTGTACCAAATGAGAAATCATATAGCTTGTCATGTTTGTGGAAAGAAGTACATATACACAAAATGGTATAATAAACACTTATACAAAAAACACCCAAAAGAAATGGAAGAAATAGAAAACTCACCAATGAATATTATACAGGCAATTAATAGTAAAGAGATTATGGAAGCTTTAAACAAAGAGGCAACGGCACTAATAAAATTACAAATAAAGGAGTTAACATGTCGAAAATAAAGTATAAGAAAGGAGATTGGGAATGGAGTGGATTATTTTGGTATAGAGATACGGTGGTGGGATATTATGAATGACGAAGAAAAACTAATTGATTATCTAGAGGATCTTATAAAAGGCAAAGCAGAATATTTATTCTATAAAGCAAGCCCAACAGAAATAAGCGTAATACAAGATCCACACGCAGTAAGAGATAAAAAATCAATATTGGTAATAACGGTGACAAAATATGACTAAAGATGAATTTACATTAGACTGGGCTACTACATTCGAGGATTTAAAATACAAGTCAGCAAAAAGGGGAGGCAATGATACGGAATTTGGTACATGTTTAAAGTGCTTAAGAAAAACCTATAAGAACTTTGATGAGAAGGAAATGTTAAGAGAAGGTAAAAAACAAGGGGTAACAGTATATTTTGTCGATTGTGATGAACACGCGGGGGCAACAATATGAATGAAGACGAAACTATTACACTAAAGAAAAAGGACTTTCTTAGGATATTAAAAATGTTTGCCATTCATGAAAAGCACCTAACCGATTTATTTAGACAAACCTTTGGAATGAAGAATTATGATTTTGATGTTATAATGAAGGAAATTGCGGAAGACTTTGGAGTTACCTTCGAAGAATTAGATAATACAAAATTCGCGAGGTTTGAAATTGAATAATTTTGATATATATAGAAAGTTTGAAAAGAGGGGTTATAATAAAAAGGACGTAGATAAGTGGCTAGAATGTGATCATGAGTTTAATCTAAAAGCATATGTACTTAGTGTAGATGCTTCAATTCCACTTGAAGCCGATGTAGAAAGAGAACCACAAAAATCAATTACATCTTTTGAAACTGTATGTAGGTTTTGCCATGTAAGAGAAAGTGTGTGGAAGGAAGTGTTTATTTAAATGAACAAACAAGGATTTATATACCCCTTAGTATATACCTATGATATGAATCAACTTGCAGATATGGCAAAGCCAGATTGTGATGAATGTGGTGGAGAAGGTTATTGTTCTTATGCACGAGGCGAAGATAGTGAAGATTTACCATGTGATAAATGTTTTCCTAATATGACTTGGGAAGACTTTGTAGATCCAGATCAAGATAACGGATGGGATAAGTAATGGGATACGATTACGAAATACAAACCAAATGTAAATGCTGTGGACTTGCAGGAGATAGAAAAGAACTTTATACAACATATAATCATGGTTGGGCTTTTTATGAATACTTGGATAAAAAACATGGATTAAGATGGCTTTACGATAAAACTGGAAGAGGAACTGTAAGGAGATTAGAAACAATGCTAGAATGTTTGGAACACTTGGACGGTTATTATAATAATTTTGATAATTATCCAGAAGGTGGAGATGGATGGAGACCTACCGTGGGTAATGCTTATTATTTTGCAAAGAGGATACTTGAAGAAGCAAAAGCACATCCTAAAGGAAAATGGAGTGGAGACTAAATGACTAAAGCAGAATTAATCAAAGTATTAGTAAAGTCTCAAGAAACAAGAAGGCAGATAGTTGGTAATTTAATCAGTTTTACCCATGCAAAAATAGAAGAGATTAATGGTTATTGTGCATTAGGAGCACTCGCGTGTGAAAAGAAACTATTCAAACAACAAAATTGGGTAGATGGAAGTCCTCGTGATATAGTAGAACCAGCATATAGTGATATTATTAATGCATATGGATTAGAAAACAGTCTTGGTGGGCATGATTTTCCAGAATGTCCAGTATGTTCTACTTCATTAGGTCGCGAAATTAGTTCAATAATTACACATCTTAATGATTCACATAGACTTACATTTGTACAAATAGCAAAACACCTTAAAACAATAAGGATGAAGAGGTTAAAAAAACGAGATGACTAAAGACTTTTTCACTATTAAGGTACAAGGAGTTACATATGAGATCCATAAGGAATTAGTATACAGGGTTCATGGATTCTTATCAAAAATTGCTACAGGGCAAATGGGGGTAATGCGAGAATGATTTATGATTTTAAAGCAGAGATACAATTAGGTTCTACTAATATGAAAGATGCAAGAAAAGCTGTAGCCAAACATTATGATATTGATATCAAAACCGTAAAACGTATATTCGGGATGGTAACGAAAATAAAGATATGACTAACAAAGAAAAAGGCTACAATATGTATACTTGTTTCAAATGTAAAAAAAGATTCAAAGGTTACAAATTGATTGCATATTGTAGAAAATGTATGGAGAAGATAAGAAATGCCTAAAAAGATATTTAAATATCCATTGGAGATTACAGATGAACAGGTAGTAGAAATGCCTGAAGGAGCAAAAATCATATCAGTGCAAACACAAAATAATCAAGTTTGTTTATGGGTTATTGTAGAACCAATGCTTCCAAAAGTAAAAAGAGGAATAAGGATATACGGAACAGGGCATCCAATAGATAGAGAAAACTTGGAATATATTGGAACAGCCATAATGGAAAGTGGAAATCTTGTTTGGCATGTATTTGAAGTCATAGGTATAAACGAATACTTTATAAAAATGGCGGGATTAAATAAATGATACTAAAGTTTAAAACTACAATGGAATATTTTATGTATTGTCAAGAACATGCTTACAATGACATACACAAAGGAAGAAAGGAAATTAGTAGGTTTATATTAGGTAAGGAAGATAGGTGTTAATAATGAAAACGTGGTTAGATAAGATTTGCACTGTTTTGGAAAACCCCAAATATAAGAATACATCATATTGTTGGGTTGATGTTAATTATCGTACTAATAACATAAGAAGTTGCTGTGCATTAGGTGAATTATTCCTAAGAGCAAAAGGTAAACCAAAAGAGGCAAGAAGTTATACCATATCTAATATTTTAGAACAAACATACAAGGTTCCTTCTAGATATGTTGAGATGGTATTTGATAGAATTAACAAGGCAAACATCAATAAAAAGTCTAAACAAACAATAGCAAAACTAATAAGAAAGGACTTTGAGGGATTTCAATGACTGAAAGATCAGATATAACATTGATGGGAATAGGTTCATTCACAGTTATTATGATAACTTTTATCATTACAGAAATGTATAAAGTTTTGGGATGGGGAAACTAATGAAGGCAACATTAAGAAATATTAGAGATGTACTTGGAATACACGCAAAAGGAGTTCAATTCATAAAGAAAGAAAATCCAACTAATGGATATATTCTAAGAGGATTTCTGGATAGAAACTCATTAAACGACTTGGATCACAACTTCCATATTTACATTCCGAGAAGTGGTGGATTGGCGGTAATAACGCCGGGTCGATTGAACGTAAGTCAAAAGGATATTTAAAAAATGACTGCACCATATCCATATGATACACAATTAGCTCTTGTAGCATCAATAAACGCAACACAAACATTTCTAAGGGAAGGATTTTTTAAACCATCTTATGTAAAAGCCGTGGAAAATCTTCTAAATATATGGACAAAAGAAGTAACAAATCCAAAATTGATTAAAATGTTAAATGATATGCAACAAGAGGAGATTGACAAGTTAAAATGAAATTAACTAAAAAGCGGTTTCTTGAAGACCTTAGTGGTTATGATTGTTTTACAGAAGAAGAACAAAATGAAATGATACAAGCACTTAAACTAAAAGAGTTAATAGAAGAACGACTTGATTCGGTTGATCCTAATATAGACACAGTTGAATGGTTAGAGTTTGATAGATATTCTAGAAAAGAATTAAAAAAACTTTTAGAGGTAAGTAGGAAATGAAGGCACCATATTTCTCAAAAAAACAATTAGAAGAATGTGATAATAGAACATTTCGAAAATTGAAGATACCTTTGCCAAGATGTAAGGATGATGTTCACCTTAGCATAGGAACTGATGATTGGGGGGTTCATTTTATAAGTTATGGTAATAGAGATGAGATGACTGAGTTAGTTAACATTATATTAGAATGGAAATACAAGGCAGAACAATTTGACAAGTTACCAGTTAAACTTGTTGAGTCGCCTGAATTTGCAATCGGACTTCATATGGAGAAAAAAAATGAGTTACTTTAAATATTATGATCGGGATGGTAACATATTGACTGATATATGGGTATTAGATTCAAGATTAAAAGTATTAAGCAATCATGTTATTGCCCTTTTATGGCAACAGTATTTTGATATTCATAAGGAGATAAAGAAATGATGAAGTTTGAGAATAAACCGTATTTGTTACAATTCTGTGAGTTAGGTGATTATAGTGACATTATTATTGAATTCAAAACATTAAAGGAAGCTAAGGAAAGGCAGAAAGAACTAATAGAATGGAACAATAAAGCACTTGGATACTTTACACAAATTTCGAAGATAATTGAGATAAAGAGAAAGGAACCTTACGAAAGAGAACAAGGAAAGAAGTATAGAAAATGAAAGGAAAATACTTTGATATTCATAAAGTAACATCACATCCTTATTGTTGTAGTTTAGGACTTCATGCTGATTTTAAAAATAGATATGTGGCATTTCATTTTTTATGGTTTTACATACATATAGGCAAAACACGTCAAGCCACATTCAAATCTATGAAAGATCAAAAAGCATTCTATAAACTACAAGCAAAACACACCAAAGCAGAAACCAAAGCATTAAAAAAATATGGCGTGGAGTGTTATATAACATGAAAATATCATTGAATCACCAATTCATGTATGCTGGTCAAAAAGATGCACTTGAGACTCTATTACGTAGGGATGCTATAAAACCAAAATATATAGAAATGATAAAAATGATGATAGAAAATATTGGGAAAGATATAACACATCCAACAGCACTAAAAGAACTAAAATCTATTAAAAGAGAGGCTGATAAAAAATTAAAATGAATCAAGATAAGAAAGATGCCATAAAATTAGTGTTTGTAGTTATCGGTGTGTTTGGTGCATTAGGGTTATTGGGTTATTATCAATACATAAATGATTTGCCAGTAAAAGTAGAAGGCAAGGTTATAGGCACATATATAGAAGCAAGTGGTTGGTCTTCGCGAACCATATGTATTATAGACATTGATGGCGAAAGGTACAATACAAGCCAAACGTGTAATCTAATAGTCGGGGATAAGGTAAAAGTAAACAAATATAAACGGTCTATAATTATCATAGAGAGGATAAAGTAATGGGAGTTATTGACGCACCACCACTTAATATAGGAAAGGATAAGGCTTACATATCTAGTAAGCCAATAAAAGTTGAGAAGGGAAACTATCTAAAGGTAAAACCAATAGATCCAAAAAAGTTCAGCATTTGGTATGATGTAAATGGGTGTAATGAAGTTACACTTGCAATAACTCCACTAAAGAGTGAGCGACAAGCCAAGGAAATTAAGAAAGATATTCTACGTCATTTCGATGATCTTATATTTTGGCAAGACGAATTACGACAAAATTTTGGTGAAGTAGATTTAGCTAACGTAATATATGAGGCAAAAAGATATCGTAGATTAATGGAACTAATAAACAATCACATCAATTCAAATATAGCAAAAAGTGTCCCTTATGGTGATAGTTGTAGATCATCAGTAATTGAGGAGTTACACGAGATTTTGGAGGAACTTGAGAAATGAAAACCTTTTTTGTTTATAGTGGATTAGGAGTTCTTTTGGGAATATCTATGATTCTTATAATACAAGCATCCACACCAAAAGCTGATGCTCAAGTATCATGTGGGGTTTATTTTTGTGAACTATTAGAACAGATACTACAAGAAGAAAAGAAACAAACTGCATTATTGGATCATATGGATTGCGTTACATTTTATCAAAGTGGATTAAGTTCACGATACACTGCAGAAAAACATTGTGGTCTTCCACTTGATTATACAGGAGTGTATAAACCTTGACCTATAAAAAAGATATGGTAGAAGTATTTGGGTTCATGATATTTGCTAGTTATGGATTATTTATTGTTGGTATGGTAATATTTGGTGGAATTATAATATTGCTTCTTAGTTATTTTAATTTATGTTGTGAAACATACTGGTACATAGGAATTCCTATGATAATCGGCGGTATATTTCTCATACCAACAATAGGAAAAGTATGTGATATAACTATGAATTGGCATAGGGGAATAAGATGAATTGGCGAAAAGTTAGAATAGAATTAATACATTTTATAACATCAATAACAATGCCATCTGGAATAATCATTGGTGCAATATACACATATCATAATTATCCATATGGGACATTAATGCTTATTGGTGGAATAATATCAATACCAATATATGCGTGGAATGTAAGAAATGGGAGTAAGAAGGTATAATGGAAATTAGAGAAAAAACAATCTTCTTTCTATTAGTTGGAGTTATTTTAACTATTACATGGGGGGTGGGAACTGCTCTTTTAGTTGTATCGCAGAAGGCATGGGTTGTAACACTATTCTTATACATTTTTGGTTCCATAGGTACGTTTATATTTCTTAATCTAGAATATAGATGGATAAGGGTAAAATGACTTTAGAGGAACTAATAACCACAAATTTGGGATCACAAGGAAGACTAATAGGATTATCCAAATCAAGATATAGAGATGCACATCCTAATAACATAGTTTATTTTAATGCATGTATATTTAATGAGAAACTAAAACAAATTTGGTGGGGAGATATAGATATAACTGCAGATAAGAAAAGCCTAAAGAAAATAGCTAAGGAATACAAACAATTATTCTATGTAACACCCGAACATCCGTTTAGAAGTGATTTTAATAAAGTAAATCAAAATCTTATGGATATGGATGATAGTGTGATTGTATACAATGGTGATTAATTAATGGGAGAACACATAGAAGTCATTAATAAGTTTAGAGAACATTTACGAAAAGCATCAATGATATTAGAAGGGAAAGTATTTACAAAAGAAGAAATAGATGAAGTTCGTAATGCCATAAACTCATGTCGAGAACGTGTAATACTATCTCTTTCTATATCGGAGGCTTTTTAATGCCATATATTAAAGAAGAAAGAAAAAATGACGTTTTAGTAAATGGTGCTACAAACGCGGGCGAACTAAATTATTTGTTCACATACTGGATAATACAATATATCCTTGATAAAGGCGAATCATATCAGATTTATAACGACATTATAGGAGCACTTGAAGGGGCAAAGCAAGAATTATATAGGCGAAAGATAGCACCATATGAGAACATAAAGATGTCAAAAAATGGGGATGTATTTTAAATGATAAAAACAAAAACGGTGATATCTATTAACGATAAAGTATTTTGTGAGGATTGTAGTAGATGGGTAAAGGATATTAATTTTAACTATAAAAAATTTCAGTGTAAATATTGTACGAGGGAACTTTAAATGTGGTTTTGTGATCCTTGGAACATATTTCATTGGATAGCAGAATGGTTATGGAAAGTTTGTTCGGGTGGTAACTAGTGGAATTCATAACTGAAGGAATACCAGTAATAAGAATAAGATTATGTGAGAAATGTAATGGTTTATTGGAACAATGGGAAACTAATCAATGTTATAATTGCAAACATTACAAACCAGTTACATTTGCGGAGTTGATTGAACTATGATAACCGATGTTAAACTACAAGTAAAGACAAAAGCTATTGAAAACAATAATCTATATGTTAAGATAAAGGTAGAAGGAAAGATAGATGACGTAAGAAAAGTGCTCAAACAAATAATAGAATACAAGGAGATTAACTAAATGGATCGGGATTATAGTGGAATAGGTGAAGAAGGATTAAATGAACTTGCCACTTTAGATGCTTATTCACCAAGTGAATTAGTAATGGTTACTAATGCGTTATGGCGTAGAGTATATGGTCATGATGTAATAGATCCAATAAAAGATGATCAGGGGAGATTAGAATAATGGAGTTAGGTAATGCCGTATTTGGTAATTCGCGTGGGAACTATGAGATAGATAGAGATAGATTTGGAGACTTGTTTTGTAATTTAATGGAAAGATACGGAATGTGTAATGAATATGATAATCCTAGAACCATTATAACAAAAGACTTTGAATTAAGACCATATTATTGGGGAGATTGTACATGTGATGGCGAAAAGGCTGATGAAGAATGGTGTGATAAAAATGATCATGAGGAAACATGTTACCAAACAGAACTAAGCAAATTAAAAAAGGATTATGATGGAAAAAATTCTATTGTTTATGGTTTTTACGAAACCCAAGTAGTTACTGATTTATTAAAAAAACATAATCTGCCAAAGCAAGGTTGTGCAGTTCATTGTGATTGTTCATATGACAAAAGATGGCAATCTTTTCTTGAATCACGGGGTGGGTATCATAGAGAAAATTGTGAAGTAATACAACCTAATTTCTTATACAAACCAGCAAACTTGGAAATAAACTGGTATAAATATCCATTAAGAGATTCTTATTCTAATAGACCATTTACTGAAGAAGAGTTAAAAGATATATTTAAGAAAATAGGATATCAAGATAACGGGGATGCTAAAGTAGAATGAATAGAATTAGAAGAAAGAAAAATCCAGCATGGGTAAAATCATGGTATAATAATGGTGGTTATTATGAATAAATTACAAACAGAACCATGTAAACATTGTGGATATCAAGAATTTGATCCTATATTGGGAGGTACAATAGCAAGTTATTATACAGTTGAGAAGATATCTAAAGAACCAATTAAAACAATAAAGTGTGAATGTGGTAAAGATATGCAACTCCATTACCAAGAACATCATAGACGATTCTATAAATGTTGGAGTTGTGGGAACCGAGATGCTGATTCAATATATTACGAAAGTGAACAACATAAGGGAGATGGATTTTAATGAATAATCATGAACATAAATGGGTTTGTTATGAAGCAGGGGAAGATTGGAATGAAGAAGGAACCTATTTCGATAGAACAGAAGAATGTGATGTAGATGGATGTAACACGGTAAGAGATGTAAGATATAATTTACAAGTATTAAATGTACGTGAGGAAACATGAATAAACGCGATGTAAATCTATTAAAAAGACTAGTTGACATAAGATTAAAGATGATGGAATTAGAAGAAGATGTAGAAAAAGATATAGAAAAGTATTGGAAATTACAATACGATAAAATTCAATTAAAAAGTCGATTTGGAGGAGATGCTACCGAATATATGAATTTTTATGATTCTCTATTAGAACCAATGTTGACTGCAAGACAAATAAAAACGAAAACATTAGCAGACATGAAAAAACTATACGAGGAAATATAATGACTCAGATAGAAAGAGATATTCATGATCGATTGAATGAAATGAAAGAAATAGCCCAAAGAACTCTAAAGCGGGCTCAGGTTGGAATAAGTGGATATAGAAACGCAACTGCATTATTAGCAATGAATCATGAAGGAGTTTTATCTATCTTTGAAGGATGTAATATAGAATTATCAACAAGTACAGTAATTCATGGAGAAAGAATGGCTTTGTTTCATGCTATTCTACATGGTTTTACACGTCCAATAGCAATAGTATTGGCTACTGAGGGAAAAGCTCCTGTACCCATGTGTGGATATTGTAGACAGGATTACATGTATATTAATCCACAACTCAAAATATATCCACTTGATAAGGAAGGAAGAATTGAGGGTATTTACACACTAATAGATACATTAATAAAGCCTTACATGTCTAAAGGTAAGATAAGCCATGAAAGCTAAAACAACCTGTACTCAAACAATAATATTCACTAAGAAAGATCTAATTGATAAATTAGGATTATCTGGAAAGATTACTGATATTAGTGTAACTCGTAGATTTTATCCATTTGATATGATTGGTCATGATGATGGAATTGAAGTAACTTTGTTAGTTTCGGAGGAAAAGAATTGATAGTGCCAATAGGAATAGGATTACCAAGTGAAGCAATGATTTTGATAATTGGTGTAATGATTGCTTTTCCATTAATAGTGATTGGTAGTGTAATCTTTCTTGATCAATTAATTAATGGTATAGTTGAATGGGGAGCACTTACTGGTGCTCTTATTGGAACAGTAGTAATAATAACAGCATTTGTATTAGCAGAAAGAAGTTTTCAAAAGAGGATGCAAGATGACAAAATACGTTAAAGTAAAGTTTCCAAACGGAGATGAATTTAAAATTCCAGCTAACGTAATAGCAGAATCAAGAGCTACTTATTATGCTAACCATGATGCTGGAAGTCAAGATAGTTATCCCGCGGAATGGGATAAAGTGTATAATGATGAGATTACTATAGCAATGGAAGATGATTATGAACTAACAGATTGGCTTTGGAATAATATGGATTGGGGAGATGTTGAAGAATATGCAATACCTATGGGTAAAAGCGAAAAATATAACTACAGAAAACACTGGATGGAAATCACAGAAGACGAAGATAATTATGAGGTCATTGCAGAATGAATAGTCTCAAACAATTAGTATATGGTAATAAACTAACACTAAAACAACAAGTAGAATTGGCAGATGATTTGTTAGATACTTACGTAAGTATGATAAATGATCTATTACCTGACGTTGATTTGTGGACAAGTGGTTCAGTATTATATAACTCATTCTCGGCTGGATGTGGGGAAGGAGTAAAACTAGAACTGTTATCTAGAAAACAAATTAGAGAAAACATTGAAAAATGTTCTGGATGTGGAAGAGACCATGATGAACTTGTTATAAAATGGATATTAGAAAGATGGATACAAAATGGAAAAAAGAGGTTAAAGGAGAATGACTGAATGTCCAAAATGTAGTAAAGGAAGGAAAACAAACTTTGGATTTGGTTGGGTTGAATATTCATGTGGACACTTTGAAAGTTTTTGTCCAACAGAATGGTGATAAAAAATGACAGTAAATAAATGTTATGAATGTAAAGAAGTATTCAAATATGATAAAAATAGAAAGAAAATAACAGAACATTATGAAAGATTTCATGCACCACCACATTTTACTCCAGAAGGAAGCATTAGGTTAAACGCAAGCGATCAAATTTGTCTTATTGTCAAGGGAGATGATACATGGGAACAATATTATAGAAGAAATAAAAAATATAATGATTGTTGGGAAACAAGTGGAAAAGTATTAGAGACATTTGAAAAATGTCATGGGATTCAGTTCAATTATTGTGACGATCATGAAATAACATTTAGGGAGCGAATCCAATGAAAACAGAAATTAATTTATTTACTGATTTTTTGGTTCATCCAGTCAGTGAATACCCAAAATGGAAAGTAATAGTTAATACATTGGCATTTGATACTCTTGATGAAGCAATGGAATACATGAAAGAACTTGGGGATAAATTAAAACAAGCAGGTGTTAAAATAGTATGAAAACGATTAAGATAAGAGTACCAAACAAATCATATGATAAAGAAATGGAAGTTATAGATGCTGTAAGTGCATTATTAAGTAAAATGAGAAAGACCTTAAATGTTGAGATACAACAAGGACAAGGCGGAACACTTGATGATTGGAAAGAAGTTGATTTTGGCAATAAAGATGGAAGATTAATGGTGATAAAAGTTTCACTTAGAGATAAAAAAGATCTGATTAAAGACGCAGGAAAACACTATAAAAGAGCATTAAAAGATTATAACAGGTTTTTTAAAGTAAAGAAATTAGGTTTTTCCGCTCACTATCCTTTATTACTTGCAAAAATGGAACTTGATAAAGCTAAATCTCTTTTGAAACAAGCTTAGTTTATATAACTGGAACTTATACTTATTGATATGGACAAATTGGGAAAAGAGTGGACTATAGAAGAAGGTATTAAAGAAGCCATTATTAGAGAAGAAGGCACTTGTGAGTATGCAAGGGAAGACAATGCCTATAAAAAGATTGGGGATATTAGAACATGCCACAAATGTAAAAAACCAGTAGATGTATTAATGCATGATCTATTTGAATTAGACGTAATGAGTATTACCTTTTGTGACGAATGTAATGAATATGAAAATCGTTTAGATGAAATGGGAGATGGGACATGTAAAGACGAGAAAGGTAGGGTTATATTTGACGGAAAGAAATTCAAGGAAGAGTCTAGAGAGCTTCATTTAATGATACAGAAGATAAAAAATGCACTAGAAGAAATAAAGCCAAGAAATGATTCTATATTGGAATACGATAGAACAAGACAAATAATAGAACATGGATGCTTTGCTCACGGATATGGTAAAACAAACACACATGATAGAGATTGGTGGATATTCAGAGAATTCGTTAACTATGTTGCTCTTAATGGAAAACTTACTCTTACAAAATAGTTTATATTGGTCTCAATACACTAATCAATGATGACTACGCCTCTTATGTTATTATCGGCAAGATATGATGGACTTGAGAATAAGATAGTTCTAAAGTTTTATGATATTGAGAATCATAAGATAGTAGATTGGATTGATAATACAAACCACATGCCTTATTGTTATTCAAAAACTGCAGACTTGGATGAGTTATTATTACGCGATGATGTGTTGGAAGTAAAGAAAGAAAAAAAATTTGATATAATATTAGACAAGGAAATAGATGTTAATAAGGTAATAGTAACAAATCCACTGGCAATAGGTAGCTCTAGCAATGCAATTCGTGATAGAGTTAATACATGGGAATCAGACATAAGATATCAACAGGTATATCTTTTTGATAAACAGTTGGTTATGGGTTCTTATTACATTATTGAAGACAACAAAGTTATTCCATATGAAATGGAAATCTCAGAAAAAGTAAAAGCGGAGCTGGATAAGATGTGGAGCAAAACAACTGATAAAGATATGGTAGATAAAGAAGAGTTTAAAGAACATGTAAAGAAATGGGCTAACTTACTTAATCAACCAATACCAAAAATAAAGAGATTGGCAGTAGATATTGAGGTTGAATCATTTGGTGCACTTCCCGATTCAAGTAAAGCAGAGGAAAGAATAACAGCAATAGGATTGGATGGAACGGAAGATCATGAAATCTATGTTCTTAAAAGAAATGTAGAAGATGGTGAGAACGTATTGCCTGAAATGGTCAAAGTTGTTTTCTTTGATGATGAGAAGGCAATGCTTGAACAAGCATTCAAGTTAATGAAGGAATACCCATTTGTTTTAACCTTTAACGGCGATTCATTTGATATGCCTTACCTCTACAACAGGGCTAAAAAATTAGGGATAGATGATAAGGATAATCCGCTTAAACCTTTAAAGGAATCGGCAACGCTTAAAGACGGGTTGCACATTGATTTGTTTACTGTGTTTAAAAATCCATCATTACAGATTTACGCCTTTTCAGCCAAATATTCTGAATATGGGTTGAATGCAATATCAACCGCACTTTTAGGCGAAACTAAGATAGATCATGGAAAGGAAATTAATTCTCTTAATCATTATGAAATAGCTAACTATTGTTGGAATGATGCAAGACTTACCCTTAAGTTGACTACTTACGATAATGATGTAGTAATGAATTTACTTATACTTATCTGCAGAATATCGAGAATGACCATAGATGAACTGAGTCGTGTACGAATATCGCAATGGATTAAGAATTTGCTTTATTACGAGCACAAGAGAAAGAACCATTTAATACCTAAATTAGTGGAATTCGATGCTAGGGAAAAGGGGAATAGCACAAAAGCCATTATAGAAGGCAAGAAATACAGAGGAGCAGTAGTAATGGAGCCACAGGCGGGCGTACACTTTGGTGTTAAGGTAATGGACTTTGCTAGCTTATATCCTACTATTATTAAGGTAAGAAACATCTCGTATGAAAGTGTAAGATGTTTGCACGAGGAATGTAAGACAAACATATTACAAGGAACTGAGCATTGGAGTTGTACTAAGAAAAACGGAATGCTTTCTCTTATAATAGGCTCATTAAGGGATTTAAGAGTTAATTATTACAGGGTACTTTCATTAGATAAGACATTGCCAGAGAAGGATAAAAATCAATACAAGACAATTAGAGAAGTATTGAAGGTATTTCTTAACGCTTCTTATGGTGTAACTGGTGCAGATAGTTTTCCCCTCTATTACTTACCGACTGCAGAATCAATTACGTCAATAGCAAGACACATTATTTCAGAGACAGCAAATGATTGTAAAGCAGAGGGAATTAATGTACTTTACGGGGATACTGATTCATTATTCGCCAAACAACCAACGGACGAACAATTAAAAGCAGTTGTAGATAAAGCAAAAAAGAAATATGCAGTAGAGTTAGAGGTAGATAAGGAATACAAATATGTTGTGCTCAGTGATAGAAAGAAAAATTACTTTGGTGTTCTTAAAAACGGCAAGATAGATGTAAAAGGATTAACAGGAAAGAAATCCCATACACCTGAGTTCTTAAAAATCCTATTCAAGGAAATGAAGGAAATATTAGGTAAGGTAGAAACGCCCGAACAATTCGAAGTTGCAAAAGGCGATATTAGTAAGAAGGTGGGAGAATGTGGAAATAAACTGGAGAATAGGCAGATACCACTAGATCAATTATGTTTTAAGATAATGTTAAGTAAGGATACTGAAGAATACACAAAAGTAATGCCTCAACACATAAGAGCAGTTAAAATGTTGGAAGCAATAAGAAAGGTCAAGAAGGGAGAAGTTATTGCATATGTAAAGACGGACACGCGGGAAGGAGTAAAACCAGTAGAATTAGCCATGGTACATGAAATAGATGTAAAAAAATACAGGAACTTTATGGAAACAATGTTAGAACAAATCATAGAACCAATGAATCTGAACTTTGATAGAATGATGGGCAAACCAGCACAGGTATCTTTGGATTCTTACTTTGGTTAGGTTAATATAGGGTAAAAGGTGTTATAATAAGAAATGATTGAAATAAATGGGTTTACTGTAATTATAGTAATAGCTATATGTTATACTTTTTATTACACATACAAAAGAAAAAGAGAATATGATGCTAGACTTTATAAGAGGAAGAGTAAAGATGAAATCTAAAGTAAAATGGTATAGTTTTAGTTTCAGCATGAAGAAAGGAAACATAGAGAAATATAAACCATTTCTTGATTACATTAGTAAAAACTATTATCCAGAGTTTTTGTCGATATCACAAATGCTTTGGTATGATTACATGAAAGACAAACCTATACCAGTAATTGAATTCAAAGCTCCATGTATCGATCCTATTGATGTAATGAATGACTTTGTAGAAACGTTTTCAAAACAACTTGTAACGGGTGGTGCTCAACCTTATAAATGGATGAAAGATCCAGTACTAACAGCAACTAAATTAGTAGGAATATACAGAAGACATCATGAATTAGAAGAAATAAAAAAGAAAGAAGGGTGGAAAAAATAATGGATGCAGATATTAGAATAGTAGCAGTATTAATGTTCTTATTAGGTGTATTGGTAACTTTTTCATTGGTTCGTACATTTGGTGATGCTGATGCTTTACCTAAAGATTATTATATTCACAAAGATGGCATATTCAAATGGGATGGTCATACAATAGATGCAACTAAAGATTGTGAAGGGTTTATGTATAGTCATGGTTCATGTGAAAGAGCAAGTATAATATTATTACAAAATGAAAAGATAATCTCATTATTAGAGGAAATTAAAAATGCGACTCGCGGATAAAGACCTTAATGCATTTACACCAAGGATGAGAAGAACTAAGTTATTAAAGGAAGTAAACAACGCTTTGGAAGTAGTAGATAGATTAGATAGTCAAATAAAGATATGGGATATGAAAAGTAATCAAAGATCAAATGAGATGAACATTTTGTTATCAATAATGAAAGACGAATTAAAGTATCTAAAAGAGGGAAAAATATGAAAGTTTGTGAATTTTGTGGAGATGAAGATATAGCATATGAGGACAATGACGGCATAGAGCAATATTGTGAAGAGTGTTATAAGGAACTTAAAGAAGAATATATTGAATTTAATGGGATTAGGCGAATATAATGGGTGTTTATAAATACGAATGTTCACATGAGAATTGCGATAAATTAGCCGAAGGAATAAGAAAATGTAAGGCATGTAATAAGGTTATTATTACGGATAGGGGTATTGAACCTAATATATCAATAGAGTGGGAATCATGAATACAGCACATTTAACAATTAGAGAGGGTTGTGCATTAGATGAAACACCAAGTGGTTTTTCATGTGAAATGAATTTCACTATTGTGAATATAGCAAATAAATTATATGCAAGATGTGATGAAACTCATCATACTTTAAGTTCAGAACCAAAAACAAAATCTCTTTATGATGCTATGGGGGAATATTGGAGATCATATGTTCGTTCTAAAGGATACGCTCCTATAGAGTGTTCTACTTTAAAACACCCGAAGAAAATATACCAAATAGCTAAAATGAGACGAACATTGGCAATTAGATCAATATTAATAAACGCAGGGGTACTTAAGAAATGAATATAAAACAATTTGCTTATTGGTGTCCATTAGAAGTTCGTGATTTTTATACACATGAAGACTATTGGAAGGCATTACACGAATTATGGGATATGGTAAAGGATGAGGAATGAATCTTAAACTAAACGTAATAGGACTTGGACATCCAACAAGATGGCATTGTTCTATTAATAATGATTTTGCTACCAAGGAAGAAGCCGAAACTCTTAAGGGAGATATAGAGTTAGCACTTAGGATAATGGAGAACACACCAATAATTTCTGCAGAAGATATTGATAGGGAACCAACAGAAGAAGAAATAAAGTCAGCAAAAGAAGCCGATAAATACTATAGAGAGCACGAAACAATATCATTCAATTCTAAAACAAGTTTATTTCAACATTTAAAAGCATTAGAAAGAGCAGGATATATAATTCCAGAATGGAATGATACATGCGATTGGCAAGGAAACAAAACTGGTGCATACAAAGTGTTCAAAGTTAATTCTAACGCGGTGAATAAAAAATGATGGAACACTTGAAGTTATTAGATAAGATAGAATCAGTATGTTATACTACTAGTATGAGTTCAAAGATCATGAAGTTTCCCAAGTATGTAGTAATGGTATATAATGTAAAGTCAAAGATATTTCATTCACAACAAAGTGAGAATCGAATAACATTTTATGGTGACTTTGAACCCGGCGATGAGGTTAGAATATATACAACAAAAGGTGAAACCGATGACTGAAATACCACTTAAGGATGTTGATCTTCCTATTGATTATAAAAAATTTGAGGAACAAATTGTTAAAAGAGTAGAGGGATTAGAAGAGGAATCATATGTTGTAAAAGGTATAACCATGCATCCAAAAACATGTAGAGCACTTATTATGTTATACGGTGAGGAGACTAGAGGTTTGACATATATGCCACCAACTGTAACAACAGAAATATTTGGTTTAAAGATGTTTCCAAATACAACAATAGATGAAAAGGAGTATTTTTTTGTGGTGGAATAAATGGCATACAAATATAGTGTAGTTAGTTTCCTGCCAGATATCACCGCGGGCGAGCACGTAAATATAGGAATAGAACTTCATGATATGGATACTAGAGTACTTTATAGAAAATATACAAGAAATATAAAGGAAATTAATAGAAGATACTCATTTGGTCATAAGGGTGTACAAAAGATGCACGAAATATTCTTTAGTGGAATTATAAAGTCTCCAGATATTGAACAAGATGTTGATTACCTAGTCAAAGAACATGGAAGGGATAGGGGTATCTATAATAGGATATTCTTTAGTGATGTAAGAGGGGGAATTAAACACACAGACAAGCCTGAGAAGATGGAGGACATTTTGGAACATTTATATGACATGTTTGTTGTAATAGACAAGAAGGATGATAAATAATGGGTAAACTTTGGCGATTAATAGGATGTTTGATTATTATTATGTCAGTTCATCATATAATTACATTTCCTCGTATAGATGAATTTTGGACTAATTTTTGGCTCATAATTGATTCATTAGGTATAATTGCATGGACATTAATAATAACATTTGAGGGTAAAAAATGACTAGATTAAAAATAATAAGAAGATTGAGAGCTTTATACAAAGCAAATCAATCTATAAGAGAATTACAGGATAAACTGACAGAAGCAATAGAAGAAGTTCAAGGAAGTGAATCACAATCAAAATGTGGTCATGGTTCTTATGGTAATAGCTATATACCATCAAAAGACGTATGTTCCCAATGTTGGAAAATTTTAACAAGAGAAGATTTAGAGAGGGATTCATTATGGTAATACAGCAAGATAAAATAGAGCATTGGGCATTTGGATTTGTATTTTCATTATTTGCAATAATCGATCCTATATTAGTATGGTGTGGATTTATATTTGCATTTGGAAAGGAACTATATGATCACTTTTATGGAAAAGGTTGGTGTTGGTTAGACCTTAATGCAACACTTTTAGGAATATTAGCTGGTTTAATGTTTTTGTGGGCGATTGGAATATGAAATTTACCAAATCTGAATTAACAGAAATGATAAATAAGAACACATGTAAAAAAGCACCACGATATTTAGTGATACGTGAACTTTTAAAGAATCAAGAAATTGTAAGACAGTTAAAAAATAGATATGATCTTCTCTTATGGGAATTAGAAATGATTGAAAAGAAATACCCATGGATGGATACACATATCATTGAATATAGGATAGAAGAACTGGAAAAGGTATTGGGATTAAGATGAGTGTTAACGAAGAACTTCACAATATAGATAGACCGCTTGAAGGAAGTAAATATAATGATTTGGAATTAGATGAATTTATGGTCTTTTGTATATTGGACACAGCATGTCCTTATGAAATGGTATGCAAGGTGTTTGATGCACTTAGAGAAAGCGGAATGACTACAAGGAAAGGAATAATGCATTGGAGGGAAGATATGATAGAAAAAACGTTAAAAAAGGCAGGATATAGATTTCCTAAGCAACATGCGAGTAGAATAAAGAAATTTGGTTATAGTTCTATAGATCTTCGAACAGCAACTAGAAAAGAATTGGTTGATGATATTACTGGTATTGGAATGAAACTTGCATCAATGTTCTTGCGTAACACACGCGGGAAGGACTATGCTGTAATAGATGTTCACACTGAAAGATGGCTAATGGCTAACTTAATGAAAACATATAGGGGAAAGATAAAAGCACCTAAGACCTATGAAGAGAAAGAGAAATACTTTAAGGAGTTGGCAAAAGCCAAAGGAATGACAACAAAAGACTTGGATTTAGAGATATGGCAAAAGATGAGGATAGGGAATAGGAAAAAGAAATGAGAAAAGAAGTAGTCAAAGCAACATTAAGATGTTTAATTGGATGTAATATTGGTGAGGCAAGTGGTCTTTTAATTGGTCGTTTATATGGTTTAGATATAATGTCAACAATAATTATCGCTGTTGGGTTAGCATTTACAGTAGGATATCTAGCTACAATAATTCCGCTTTTAAAAATAATGTCGCTTAGGAGTGCAGTGAAAATAACATTAGGTGGAGATACAATGAGTATTGCATCAATGGAATTTGCCGAAAATACTTTAGCACTTCTCATTCCGGGTTTTATGGCTTCCTTCATATTTGATTCAATATTTTGGATTGGCTTTGGAATGATGTTGGCAGTAGGATTTTTTGCTTCATATCCAGTAATGAATTGGCTCATGAAGAACGAAAAATGTGGATGCGATATGGTAGGTAAAAAGAAATGAAAATTAATCTAAGTTGTGAATTATGCAAAATTTATGTACAAATTCCTCTAAAACAATTTGCTAAACAAAAAGACGGCGGATTATTCTTACATAATCTAAAATGCATTAATTGTGGGGAAGTTTATAAAACAATAGATTTGATGTTTGATGACTAAAATGAATTTACCTAATATACCATTGGCTAATTTAAAAATACCATCATGGTTATTAAAGCCCATGGAACCACAAGATAAGATAGCATGGAGGCAATTTGGTGTATTGGTTGATTTTAACCATATAGATAGGTATTTTAAAAGACTAGAAGAAATAGTATATGAAGTATCTGAAGAGATGTTTTATTATCCATGAATTCATTTATATTATGGATAATGGGGAGTTAGAATAATGGGTGAGATTAATATCGAATGCACATGTGATGAATGTGGTACAGACTTTGATGAGTATAGTGATTGTATAAATTGTTCAGTATGTGAATATTCAGTATGTGAAGACTGTCAACCTGAACATGCAGTAAAACACTGTTTTGAAAATAACGATGCTATGAAAAGACCCGAAGAAAAGAAGAAGGTGTTTCGGAAATAATAATTTATGTAGCTGGTAAATATTATGCTCCAAGTGTAGGAGAACGATTAAGTAATACACATAAGGCAATAGACTGGGGAATTAAGATTTACAACGAAAAAGGTCATTATCCATTAATTCCTCATACTACACATTGGATAGAAGAGCGAATGGATTATCTTGGTATGCCCCCGCGTGAGAACGAGTTTTGGTACGCATTTGATAACCTGATTATTCCAAAATGTGATGCCATATTCAAATTCAGTAAGGATGGGGAATCAAAGGGAGCAGATGCAGAAGAGAAACTAGCTAAGAAATTAGGACTTATTATATATAAGAACTTTGATGATATTCCACACATAAACGAAATGAAATCATATACAGATGAATTTTTTATAACAAATAAAACAATACCAACAAATAATCCTCAAAAAAGGCTAGATGAAAAATATTGAGTAAAGACGGATATATTCTAGAACAACTAATCAAACAATATTCTGAGTATGAATTACACGGGTGTAAGTTAAAATCAAATGTAGAAATGATATTCGACAACATTGATTATACGCGATATGTAAAGATAAGACGAATGATTAAAAGAATGAAATGTGGAGTAATAATGCATCCAGTAGGAGATTTGGATACTATTAATTTATTAGATAGTCCAAAAACTTATAAGATAACATTAGAGAAGGCATTTGAAGTGTTGAAAGCAAACAATAAACAAATAGGATGTTCGCTAACATTTATAGGAAAGAGACTAAAGTGGTCTAATAGATGACTCCAAAACAAAGGATAGTTGAATATCTCATTATTACTGGATTTGTATGGGGAATGTATTTAATATGGTTAATTCCATTCCAGTATTATAGAGTAGGATTAACTGATGCTCAATTAATCCATTGGTTATTAGAAGGAACGGCTTACGAAATGGTCTTTACTTATCCAATAGCAAAGATGTCCATCAGGTTTGGCCCCAAAATAACCAAATGGGTAAAAAAAAACATATGAGAAAAGTTAATACGGTAGGAGTGTTATTTAAACAATATGGAAGTATGGTGTGAAAGATGCAAAAGATTAATGGTAGATCACCCAAACGGTGTTTTCGTTTGTTTGGAATGTGAAGGTCAAGTGAAAGTAAATGAATGAATGTTTGTAATAATTAACAAACAAGCGTTTATATAGTCTATCATTCTATACCAATACATGAAACAAAAACTTGTTTTCGGAAAAATGGAAACGGTTCTAATTCAAGAACCAAAGACCCTGAAAGCAGTTCTACAGGAAACAATGATCAACAGAGGAATACCTTTGGATCTATTCGACACCGCTGTAAATCATGTAATATTTAGTGTTGATAATGTTTTAACTAGAACTCTTGATACCATAGTTAAAGTGGGTCAAATTGTTAAACTTATCCCTGCTCAGAAAGGGGGATAAATCCCTATTTTTGTTGTTCATTTTTTACAAACAATGATTTATATACTGTGGTATTGTAATACAGGCATGAGCAAAATGATTAAATTTGGCAATGGACTACAAAGAAAATATGTTACAAATCCAGAATCCGATATTGTATCAGATGCAGATAAAACTCAAGCACAAAAAGATCGTGAAGCACTTAGAAAACATTCTGAGGCAAAAAGGGCTGAAAGAGAAACACGAATGGAATATAGAGATGCCAATAGAAAATCAATAACAGAGGATTCACAAGAACAAATAAAATTAACTAAAAGAGATGAAACTGATAGACTTAAACAATTAGAGAATGATAAAGAAAATAAAATTGAACGTCAAGTAAAAGAAGCAAAAGAAAAAACTAATCATTTGGCTAGAAAATATGGATTGACAGAACCTAATAATCCAGAAGCATTAAAACATGATAGATTTCATTGTTATAAATGTGATATGAAATTACATATTCCAAATGCATACAAGGAACTTCCAAAAGAGGTTCAAGCATTATTTGGTAATGATGAAGATGTAAGACACTTATGTTGTTATTGTTTCGGTAAAATGGAAGATGGGGAAATTATAAAATTACAAACTGATGAATTTTCAGATAAGAAAATAAGAGTAATGATATATGATCCAGAATCATTTGTAAGAGAAAATGCTGATGAAATACATCAAAATGATATCAAAGAGATAGAGAAATTAACAAAAGAAAGAATTGCATATTATAACGCAAAAATTAAGAAATACGAAGGCATTATTTCATTAATTGGAACTGTTAAACATGATGGTTTAGAAGATGAAGAGCATACAGAACTATCATATCTTAAGCAATTTCCAACTAGATATGACTATGCAGGGAACTAAAATGAAGTTATTTAAGGAAAGAGGTTGGGGGTGTGAACATAATAGACGGAATAAAACAGGGAATAAAGCATGTCAAAAATGTTTGTTCAATGATTGGTATTGGTGTTCTAAGATAGGTAATGCAACAACAATAATTCTTGTAATAGTAACATACCCATTTTGGTGGTTAAGATATGGAAGGAATATGGATAAACGTGGATTTATGAAAGGAGAGAAGGGGTACAAAGAATATGAATGAAGAAGATAATCATCCAAACCAAATAATTGAATATGTTTGTAATCATTGTAAAAAAACTCACTCTATAGTAGTTAGGCAAGAGTGTTATTACGATGAAATGTTTAAG
>Ga0209323_10000027_pt1 | contig 88980 bp, 68 predicted proteins | sample Rifsed19ft2_FD_184014 | JGI IMG/M metagenome (GOLD analysis project Ga0209323, IMG submission 184014) | Soil microbial communities from Rifle, Colorado, USA - sediment 19ft 2 (version 2) | ecosystem: Environmental > Terrestrial > Deep subsurface > Rock core/Sediment | place: Rifle, Colorado...
GGTTCTTTTAAATCTTGAATAAGAGTATGTAATATTGATGGAGTATGTTTTTTATCCTTAGATAAATGAGAATATTCAAATTTTCGGTGTATTATTTCACTAACGCCTTCGGGATCTTTTTCAATTGCGAGAATATTAGCAATTCCCAATTGCATATATCTGTGAATATCAGCACCTCTCCCGGAAGCCAAATCAATGACCCAATTTTTACTAGTAATATTTTCTTCAAATATTTTATTTATGACCATTCTATTAAATACCCTAACAGCTTTATATGAGTCCAAACTACTTTCGGCAAAATATCCAGAAGAAGGATCAGAAAGATCTTCTAGTGAAAATTTGGAGAAATAATTTTGATAGATTGACTCTGCGAATTGAAAATCATTTCCAAAATAATTCTGTTCTTTAATTCTATCAATCCGCAGGCGAACAAATTGCCACATATTATTTTCTTTTCTTAATTCGATAATTTTTCCGTCAATATCATCTAACTTATTAGGATGATTATAAATATAAGCATAAGGATCAAGACTGGGAGAAAATTGGATTGGAAAATATTGGCCACCTTTTTCAACAGATATAATTTCATCATATCTAGGCATAAAAATTAGTCCAAGATTATGAAACATTTGATAGGATATTCCACAAAATAAAGCATAAAGAGTATGATTAGATTTGGCGATAAATGGTTTTTTACCTAACAAACTGGGGGGGATTTTTTTAGCCAAGAAGTCAATAGTATTATGTTCAACAGGTTTCCATTTATATGACGTGGTTTCAATATAATTTTCATTAGGCGAGGTTAAGATTAATCCGTCAATTATATATGGATACTTCGCATTAAATACTGCATTAAATTGCTCTTTGAAGGTATTATCCTTTTTTTCTAATTTAATAAATTTTTTAGCATTAACGCTTGAATTATTTGGTAAATATTTTTTTATTATATCTTCGGTTTTAGCTAAGTATTCTAAACGTTCCCTGAATGGTTTTTCGGTTAAATCAGTACTCACATAAACCATCACATCAAATAAATAAATATGTAAATTATTGTCAGATTCAATTAATTCTCCATCAGCTATAGTAACATCTTTCATTTTATCCAGTTCTAAAATAGTGAATTCTTGTAGAGTATCAGAAATTATTCGGCATCGATTTCCAAGAATACTTATAATACATCTTTTTCCATCAGCTTTATCAGTTAAATAATAATTAGTTGGCGGAAAAATTGTTTTATATAAATTTTTTGTTAATACAACAGCTTGATTAGAAATTTTTTTGATACTTATATTTTTAAAATTTTTTAGACGGTTATCATTTTTTACTAAATATTTAGCCAAATATAATAATTCTTCATCATAAGCCTGATTATTTAAATAAGTCGGATTTTCAAGAGAAAATAGTTTATCAACAACAAGGAAACTTTTAACGTTTAATTCATCTTTATTACCAATATATTCAAGTTCAATAGAATATTCAGTAATAATATCGGCATCAGTTTTAATAAATGTATCTTTAGTATTATGAGTAAATACAACATCTTTAATTTTTTGTAAAGATGGCCCAATAGTTTCAAGGGAAGATTTTTTAACTAGAGTAAAATCAAATCTCCATCCTTCATGAGTAAATGATGCCCTATTTTTCAACCGAATTATGGCATTTATAGGGACAGCAAATTTATTAATAACAGTTTCTTTACTAATATTTATAGAATAATCTAAATATCCTTTAATGAACAAAGGTTCTTTTAAACTAGCTTTCCTATGATATGTGTCGGATATTTTAATTCCTTCTTTAAATATTTGGCTACGTATATATTGGGTAAAATGATCATTTTTACTGCCAGGAATATTATCAATAATAGCATTAATAGATTGCTCAATAGAATCAAACTCAAGATCATTAAGTGCATTAGTATAAGCGGAAACAAAAGATTCTCTAGTCGTATTTTTGAATCTAATTTCTAACGACATTGTGATATATTTAGATATATTAATTCAATTATATTTCTAAATATTTAAGGATTTGAAACGATAAATCGTCAGAAAATTGAATATATTGATAATATATATATTGTGAGTTCGTAGGCGTTATCAAGTGCAACGAATCGTAAGATAATAGTAATGTCTATCCCGGATGGACAAGTAAAAGAACTAAATTATGGGGCTGAGTATGCTATTAATATATATCATAATAAAGATAAAGAGAATCCAGAATATGATATAAGGGCTTGTGTCAAATGTTCCGAATTTTTCGATATATTTCAATTGAAATTTAATAATTTTAACTATAGGGCTATATCATCGGTCTTAGCCGTATATAGATTTATTTCTGATTTTGTTGATAAAAATGAATTAAAACAAATTGAAGAAAAAATTGTCAAAAAAAGATTAAAATCTAGAGTGAAACCATGTTGTTTATTTCATATGGTATCTTGGCATGTTTGCGGAGGATGTTTTAGTGTTGGAATATTAACCGAAGCTTGCAAATATTCTCCCCGTATGAATGAATATAATATAAAAAGAACAGCAAGTTTAAAAAAGGTATCTGGGGAAACTAAAAAAAGTCTAATAACCTTATTATTAGCCAAACAAGAAGTATTAAAAAAAATTATTGATTCAAAGGATAAAAGCGATAAAGAAATATTGGATTTCCTCACAAAAGAAGAAAAGGAGGTATTAAATATATTTTACTCTAATAACGAATAAATAAGTAAATAATTAAATATATATTATTTTTTGATGATTTAGTCGAAAAAAAATTGAAATTGATTAGCCTACATTTACTGTAAACACCATTCAAAACTCCGCCATCCACACAGTTTTTCACTTTTCAATCCAACAAGCAAAAGAGATGTCACGAGCTGATTCACTTGCGAAAGCGTTTGAGAATAATATAAATAAACTACAAACTGTAGATAAAAGTATAAAAGAATCGGAGGAAAAAATCAAGGAAGCAAATAAAGAACTCGAAGGGGCAACGAAAACGGAAGCCGATGTGCAGAAGGCAGTGGATGAATACTATGTCGAATGTCGCCGTCTTATCGATACCCCGTGTCCTGGGCTGAAAAAGACAAGTTGGGCCGACATGGCTGATGAAGAGGACAACATGACCGCTGAAGAAAAAGCAAAAGAAGCAGACGAAGCGAAAGTCAGGGGCGAAAAACACGACCAGCTGTTTATCAGCCTGGCCGAAGCTGGAACGGCGCGCCTTCGGTTGGAGAAATTGATTTGCCAAATGAAGGTACAACTTGCTGAGCTTAAAATGAAGCGTGAAAGGCTGGCTCAGGAAAGCAAAACTATTTTGCTGGATATCTTCAACGCTGACGCGGAGGCGAGCTACCAAAAGGCGATGAAGGCAGCTGGTTTGCCAGTGCAAACGCGTTCGTACTCATCTGTTGTCGGTTTCCAATCACCTTCCTTGCCTTCTTCGCTTTCTGCAACTTCTGGAGCTTCTGTGGTTCCTGCAGCATCTGCGAAATCACTTGTACCGTGTCGATTCTTTCTGCAGGGCCGTTGCAACAAAGGTGCGTCTTGCCCCTTCTCACATGTTCCGCCAGCAGAACATGTGAAGACAGCGATTTGCAACAAGTTCGCACGGGGGGATTGTCCTGATGGGGACGCATGTCAATTCGCTCATGGTCCAGAGCAATTGCAAGTTGATCCTCGCGCAATCAAAACGAAGCTGTGCAGAGATTTCGAGAATTTCGGCAAATGTCCTCGAGGAAACATCTGCACATTTGCTCATGGCGAAAATGAATTGCAAGAAGCACAGGAGTTCCGCAATCCCTCCACAGCACCGTGCCCCCCGTCGGGGGAAGCGAAGGAATCGCCAGAATTGTTGGAAGCACAAACATTTTGTCCAACATGGGCTCGTACGGGAAAGTGCGTCACCCCCAATTGTTCATTCACACATCCCGACGGACTATTCGCTTGCGCAAGTCCGAGTTCAACGAGTTCGCAATTTGCTTGTGCGAGTCCGAGATCGCCGAGCTCTTGTGCGAGTCCGAGTTCATCGAGTTCTTCGATGTCCATGGGATCATCGCACAAATCGAAATCACCCCGCGAATGTCCGCAAAAGGAAAAGTCCGAGTGGTGCAACAAAGGGGACAAGTGCCAATACTTCCAGAAGGGAAGATGTGCATTTGCACATCGGTGGGAGGAAAAAGTTTGTGCCGAGTACATTCGGGGAGAATGTGATAAGACTCTCACCAGTGGGGTTGATTTGCATTATCGTTGCACCGAAGGCATCCATTGGATTCTTTGAATCTCATTTTCTCGAAGTGAAAAGATGAGGGCTACATACGCAATTCCTGCACGTACGGCCGAAATCAGGGAGTTGGAGAGAAATCGGGGAGGAGTTTTGGAGAGAGTTGGGAAAGCAAGTTTTGGGAGAGCCTGGAAAAAAAGTTTTTGGGAAGTTTGGGAAGCGAGTTTGAAGAGAGCTTGGGAAAAAATTTGGAGAGGAGTTCGGAGAGAGTTTGGGAAAAAGTTTAGAGAGGGATTTGTTTTAATTTTTTTTTAAGTTGAAGTGATAAATAATATATTATACCTTTAGACATTTAAACTGCTAACTTTTAATATTAGAAATTAACAAAATGGTAGGTTTAAGTTAATAAAATTGATTTAAAAAATAATTATATTAACAATATATAATAAAAATGGTTAAATATAGTTGCGAACGATGTAAAAAACAATTTTCCCAAAAATCTCACTATAACTTTCATAAAAGAAGGAAAATACCTTGTGTAAATAATGCTGATAAGATTAAACAACTTATAGATAAACCAGTTGAAGAAAAATTAAATAATAAAAAATTGATTATTGAAAATAATAATACAAAAGATAATATAATTAATATGGAATATAATCCAAAAGAAATTAGGTATATAGACTTATTCTGTGGATTAGGTGCGTTCCATACAGCATTTGATAGATATAATAAATTACAGAACGATATAAAATATAAATGTGTTTTGGCGTGTGATATAAATAATGTTATTAGAAAAATTTATGAAGAAAATTATGGATTAAAACCAGAAGGAGATATTAATAAAATAGATATAAGTTCAATGCCAGATTTTGATGTATTATGTGCTGGATTTCCTTGTCAGCCATTTAGTATTGCTGGTAAACAAGAAGGTTTTCAGGATAAAAATTGTGGAAAGTTATTCTATAAAATATTAGAAATAATTGATAATAAACAACCTTCAATATTAATGCTTGAAAATGTTAAAAATTTACATACAATTCATAAAGGTAATATATTTAGTGCAATAAAGAGTAAATTAGAAAAAAGAGGCTATAATGTTAGTTATAAAGTTATTGATTCACGATATTATAATTCTCCACAATCTAGACAAAGAATTTATATTATATGTGATAAAAACAAAAAATATAAATTTAGAGAAGTTAATAATCCCATTGTGCCTGTTTCGACTATTATAGACAATAGCATTACAGAATACTTTGATTATGAAACAAAATATAAATTGGAAAAATGTAATGGAAAAAGTATGATGAAATATAAATTAATTAATAAAAAAAGTGGAAAAGGTGGCAGACAAGGCGAGCGTGTTTATGACATATTAAAATGTGGTCCTACTATTTGTGCTTCTTCTGGTGGTCCTGGTGCAAAAACTGGATTTTATGATTTTGATCGAAAGATTAGGACTTTAAGTGTTAAGGAATCTCTTCAAATGTTTGGATTTGATACTACCTACAAATATAACTCATTATCAAAAGAAAATGATATGTTGTTTTATCTTGGGAATAGTATTGTTATTAATGTTTTAGAAGAACTTATAAAGGATTTATAATATATTCCAAGTGTTTTACATTATCTAATAATTTACTAACTATAATCTTAATTTGTAATTGGTTACTACTTTTTTTCCCTCTGTCCCCTCCTTTTCTTTGTAGAGATATTACACTATCTTCTCCTAATTTAATTACAGTTTTTCCTTTACTTATTTTAAATTGTAAAGTTTCTAAATATGTAAGTATATCCTTTATTTTTAGAAATACTATTTTATTTCTTTTAGACTTTTCATATTCAACGCCAATTAAATATTCTGGTTGTAATTCTATATTTGTACCGAGAAATGCGTAATTTAAAATTTTTGTTTTGTATTTATTTAATGTCTCGATAGTTGTTTCTATTGTTTTTTTTGAGTAGTTAGTAGTACATAATTTTTTGATTGACTTGCTCTTATCAATATGTGTTTTGTTTGGTAATAGCGGATATTCGCATAAATCTTTTAGAATAGATACAATAGATTTAAATTCTGGTATATCTTTAATCATATCATCAACTGAGTGTCTATCAAGTTGTTGAAATTGACCCTTTTTATATTTTTTGATTTGTGCTTTAATAATATTATTCTCAGATTTTATATCTATTTTAGAATAACCACTTATCCTACAACATGTATTATAATTTTTTCGCGAGAGGGGGCCCCCTCTCTCGAGCGTACCTACTAAAATTCGCAATTCCTCGTTTTCATTTAAGTCTTTACATACTAAATCTTCTTCTTTGTATCCATTTTTTGCTGTATTACTGTTAGTTTGTGATAATTTTATTTTATTTAATTCTTCAAGTTTTTTTCGTAATTCTTCTAATTCTCTATTTTTGTCTTTCAAATCGGTCTCTGCTTTCTCTCTTTTTTTCTTTTCATTTTCATAAAGTTGTTTATAATTAACTTTTAAAGTTTGTAGTTGAGTGCTTACGGTCAAGGAGCTTGTGGCTACGATTTGTTCTACGAACTCACTCGCCACAACTTCGACTTTGACCGTGTCCATTATTATTTAAGTATATTTAAAGGTATTGATTAAAATCAATTTTTAATTTATTAATTGATATTATAATATCTCCGCATAAAAGTAGTGATTATAAATTATTATCAGTTAAATACTATTTATTTCATTTTAAAAATTCTTTCAGAATTTTAGGCAAATGCTAATTTATTAATCGTAAGATGTTCGCTTTGTTTCAATAATTCTAATGCAGTTTTAACTTGCGATTTAATCATTAAGATATTGGGTTTTCAATTTTCCTTGTAAAATTTTTAGAAGTTTTATATTTACAATCAAAACTTTTACAAGTATTGTCATATCCATCTTTATGGGTTAAGTAATATTTAACGGCCATTGTCAAGGGGGGGAGAGTCATTGTCAGATCTCCTTGTCAGATGAAACTAAAAAAATCAATTATCCATTATTAGGTCAGCCTTATTTATTATTTTCAGTTCCTTAATATTTAAAAAATTGAATTTCGTGAAGAATAAATTAAATAGAATTCAATTAATAAGCATAAAAATGGAATTAATGATGTTCTTTATATACAAAAAATGGATAGAGGAATTTACTGAAGAAGAAAAGGAAAAATATTTAAGATATTCAGATCAATTTTTAGCACAATGGAAAGATTTTCAATTGCCTAAGAATAAAATCAAACACGAGAAAAATATAGCATTAGCAATTGCAATAGGTGCATTATTAGGTACAGAAAATGTTAAAAAATCAATTAAGTTAATGATTATTCCTCCAGAGCTGACAACAACAGTTTCCCTAGTTGAATATATATCTCATTATTTATCAGATATATCAATTGCGGAAATAATACATATATCATCTTTGCAAATAAATAAAAAGGACAGGGATAATATGGCTGAAGGATATTTAAGAATATTTAAAAAAATTATTTCTGAAAATGTTAATTATATAATTAATCTAAATTCTTCAGATATTTGTGCTCAACAAACTGTGTTAAATATAACAAATAATGCAATTAGTCAGGCAACCTCAGTCATTGTTGAACAAGTTGCCATTTTAAATTCGTTAATTAATTATGAAATGTATTTAGATAGCATTATGCCATCTTTGAATTCATCAATAATACGTACGCAACAAGTTTCTTCGACAATTGAAAAATTAAGATTCAGTGAGAATATTGGCATTTAAATTTATCATTAGAGTCCAGATCCAGACTTAATAATTTGATGAATATTAATATGACAATTTTCACATAAGATTTCTAAATTATGTTTTTTGTCTTTATTAAATGGAGAAACTCCATTAATAGATATAATGCCATTTTCATCTGCTAAATGTTGTGGATTAATATGATGTGTATGTAAATTTTTGGTACTTCCGCAGATATAGCATTTGTCAACATAAACTTTACTATTATATCTTGATATTTTAGTTGGTAATAATTCCTTAGACTTATCTCTCAACAAATTTCTCAAATTTTCACAATCTTCTATAAATTCTTTGGGTAATCCCAATGTTTTACATACTTCTATACCATATGATGTATAGCCTGATCCATTAGATAGTTTTCTTTTATATATAATTTTATTATCAATGATATCGACGCTTAAATGCATTATAGATAAATTTGGTATTTTTTTGATAATATCCAACTCGCAAATTTTATGTAAATGGGTTGTTAATATAAATGATATATTATGATTACATAAAAATTTTATTGAACATGCAACAATTGGTACAGCACTTTCTATTTCAGTACCTTTACAAATTTCATCGCCTAAAACTAATGTATTATTTTGAAGCGATCCATTAGCTTGGTTTAAAATTGTACGTAATTCGGACATTTCTACCGCGAATGATGATTTTCTTTTATATAAATCATCATCATAGGTAATTCTAGGTATAATCGATTTATAGGGACTATAAATCATCAAATCACAGGGAACAAATGAACCTATTTGGGCCATAATAACGGCTATTCCAACACTTTTTAACAAAACAGATTTTCCGCAAGTATTAAGTCCAAATAACAATATTCCAGTTTCGCACAGTTTTACATCATTAGGAACAAAAGGAGTATCACTAATAATTTCAACAATAGGATGTCTTAGTCCTTTAATATCCAAAAATGATTTATCTTGATATTTTAATTCTGGTTTTGTATATTTATATTTTAAGGCGACTAAGGAAAAGGCTACTAAAATGTCAATTTCGGCTAAATTAATTGTAATATCATAAAGATGAAAAATATCATAAAGTTGATCAATAATTTTACAATATTCTCTATATACTTTTTCGTAATTATTTTCGGTCAATCTAGCATTAACTTCATTTAATTGATCACAGGTTATATTAAGTTTTTTTTGTCCGAACACTTGATATTTTTCGGCATCTTTTCCCAGATTTCTTTTAATAGTATCCCAATTTTTAGACGTAACTGTCAATACATATATATAGCCATCTTCGGTTAATTTAGTTGATAATTTAACTTTAGGAATGTGTTGTCTGTTGGATTTGAGATAATAATATTTATTTAAAATGTCCGCTATATTTTTAGGAATAGCTTCGTCAGTTTTTATTTTCTTCTTTATATCTTTAATATTGTCACAATTATCTGTAAAAATATCTATAGATATATTATTTACTCTAATAGTTTCTTGATTATCTTCAATAAAATCAATATCAAAATTGTTTTTAATTAATTTGATTGAATTTTCGAGAATTAATATAATTTCTTTTTTATTAAAATAATTAGATAAATAATTATTCTTCGATAAAGATTTAAGAATAGATAAATAATTTTCGCAAGACCTTAATAATTTAGCTAATTCATATGGATGTATTGTTTGTAATGATAATTTTCTCAATAAACTACTTATATCATATATTTGTTTTAAATAATTAGATACCTCTATACGTAAATCATTATCAGTTACAAATATATTTACAATTTCATATCTATTTTTAATAATATCAGGATTACATTCCGGGGACATAATCCATTGATTAAGTAATCGTTTCCCAAAATTAACGAATTGAAAATATATATCCAATACGCTTAAATTGCGTGTATTTGACTGTTCTGTAGTATAAATATCTAATTGTTTAGCCGCATTATTAGCTAAAAGTAGAAATGAATCATTTGATAAAATTTCTGGTTTAGAAATTCGCTTCAATAACAATTCATTATGTTCATAAATATATTGTAAAAGAAGAATAATACAAATTGAAGCATTAGGAGAGGATTCTAGATCTAAGTATTCTAAGGTTGAAAGATCAGAGATATTATTATAAATTTTTTTAAAGAATTCATTTTGATAATTTATTTTTTTATATTCTGGATTCAAATTTATGAATTTTACTGATTTATAATTTAATTCAAATGAATTTTTAAATATATCTTGAAGAATATCTTCTAAACATATGAGTATTTCTATAGGGTTATTGTTAATTATAAATCTGTGTATATCATCATAAACAATATTAACGTCAGTTTTAATTTTATCAATACATTTAATTTCTCCTGTGATATTATTGATATAACAGCATCCCAACGAATATATTTTATCTTTATAATTAGATAAATAAATACATGCAATACCTTTATTTACAAAATTATTATCTTCAATAAAAGTTCCACGTGTATATATTTTGTATAATGAGCGTTTAATTTTGTTTTCTGGCGGATCTATAGTCTCTTTATAAACAATTACAGTATAATCAGCATTTAATAATGGTTTTAAATATTTTTCTAGGGTATCAACTTGGATTCCTATTAATTGTGGATTTTCTTTGCTTAATTTTTTCTTTTTATTATGTCTAGTTAAAACTACATTTAATAATACAGATATTTCTGGTGTATTATTAATTTGATTCCCATTATCATCTATATACCCATAATTACAATAGAATTTACCCAATTGATATAATAAAACAATATGATCCCCATATTTATTCCAAGAATCTTCTAAGATATTAAAATAATTTTCTATCTCAGACATGTTTAAATATATATATATATCATTAATTTATAATATATTGATAGTCCCATTATTTAGTCTAATGGAAAAAATTGAATTGGACTTGGGTACACTTAGACCAGAAAACGATTTGTTCCTTCTTGTCGTTCTTTGACATTCTTGTCATTCGATTTCAATCAATCCGAAGAAAAATACCAAGAAACAATGGATAGCACCAGTAGTAATGCCCCTCCATCTGCCACCCAGCTGCTTGCTAAGCTTGATGCCATCGAGTTCGAGTTCCCTATGTGTGGGGAAACCTTCAGGTGTGATCTGGATGGCCTCATGCGTATGTTCCAGGTACCCCACGATGAAAAAGCCGAGAAGGTGACTGAGGCACTCAAGATGTTGGCGAAGGAAGCAGTGGCACTGGAGGAGCTCGGGGAGTCCGAGAAGGCGATCGCCGAATGTAAGTGCAAACTTGATCAAGGAATGATTGAGAGGGAAGACGAGCCAATGGAGCCGTCGGTATTCACACGTCCGGAAGAGCAAATCGAATTGACACACCCGAGCCACACATCGCAGATGGTATCATCCGTCCACACCCTGGGGGTGTTGTATGGGACCGAAGTTTCTGAGATTCGATCTCGATGTGTTCAAGTGATGGAAAAACTTGATCATGCACTCATGGAGTTGGGTGCCAAAAGATTACCGTGTTCTTTGTAAATAATATCGCGTTTTGTGGATTTTATCCCTTTATGCCCTTCATCGTTTGACTTTTGATTTTGGTGGTTTGATTCTCGGGTGTTGTCTTTGTGTTGTTAAAAAACAAAAAAACGACAAAAAAAGAAAAAACGAAAAAACGAAAAAAAAGAAAAACGGAACGACGGGTGTTGCGTTGGTTGGGTGTGTGTTGGTGTTGGGTGTGGGTGTGTTTTGTGGCTTTTGATTTTGGTTTTTGATCTTTTGGGTGTTGTCTTTGGTTTGTTAAAAGCGAAAAACAACAAAAAAAAGAAAAACACGGGTGTTGGTTGGGTGCGGGTTGGTGGCTTTTGATTTTAGAAGTTCGATCTTTTGAGATGTTGTCTTCGTTAAAAGCGAAAAAACAACAAAAAAGAAAAAACGAAGATGATTCGTCTGCCAAATCATCTTTAGTATATATATTGGTAGAATTAGATGTATTCTTTACATCTAATCAGGTTGATCATGACCTGAAAAATGCCCCCTAGGGGGCATTTTCTTTGTTCAATTAACTATTATAGGGAATAAAAAATTGAATTGAACTTGAGTACTCTTATACCAGAAAACGATTTGTTCCTTCCTGTCGTTCTTTGACATTCTTGTCGTTCGATTTCAATCAATCCAAAGAAAAATACAAGAAACAATGGATACTACCGCACCTGTGCCTTCTGTCCCTGCTGTACCTTCTCTGTCCCCAGTGGACTTCTCGGCGAAGGTTGCAATGGTCAACGGGATTCTTGCCAAGCACCGTCAGGGTTATCCGTTAACCAATGACGAATGTTTCTATGTGAGGTTGTTGACATGTGTCGACGGGTCAAAGGGCCTTTGTGCCTGGGTGGGCAGACGGCATAGGTATTTATGTGGACGTGTGCATTCCGATCAATGTGCGCCTGGTCTCTTGTGTCCTGACGGGATGAACTGTACCAATCAGAGTTGTGATTGCGTGCATGTTTTTGATAGATGCGTCGGACCGAAATACAACCAACCCCGCGTGTCCGATCTTGAATTTCATGTGCAGTGGCCGTGGGTCCACCCAGCGCCATCTGTGTACGCTAAGTTCACGCACTGAATGAAATCACCGCAGACAGTTGAATGCCAAAGATTTGCGTGTCCTTTGTAAATAATACTCGTTCTCATTTTGTTCGCGTAACGTCACCTTTGTATGTTTTGGCTTTTGATTTTGGTGGTTTGATTTTCGGGCGTTGTCTTTGTGTTGTTAAAAAACAAAAAACGACAAAAAAAGAAAAAACGCAAAAAACAACAAAAAAAGGAAAAAACAAAGGCGTTGGTTGGCGAAAGGAGCAGTGTTGGGGATGCGATTGCGTTTTTCACCTTTCATTTGACTTTTGATTTTGGTTTTTGATCCTTTGTTAAAAGCGAAAAAACAACAAAAAAGAAAAAAACGAAGATGATTCGTCTGCCAAATCATCTTTAGTATACAAATTGGTAGAATGTATTACGATGTATTTACGGCCGAATTTACTTTGGCCGTATATATCGTAATACATCAGGTTGATCATGACCTGAAAAATGCCCCCTAGGGGGTATTTTTCTTTATTTAATTAACTTTTATAGGGATAAAAAAATTGAATTGGGCTTGATTATAATTAGAAAAGAGTCTATTGAGTCGAGTTTTTGCATTGGGCATTTTCAGCTGATTGTTGAATTTCTTGCAATTCGTTGCATTCTCTCACAATCACAAATGGATCCCACAAAAGCTTCTAAAGTTAAGCAAGAAGGCGTGAAAAGAACGCAGGTTTCAAACCCTGAAGACAATCTCGGAGATGTGCAAGGAAAATTTTGTCCCCACCCTATTTGCTATTCTGACACATGTAAGCTAATTCATGTTCCCGAAGGTTATTTTCCTAGGGAAATTTGTCCACGTTTAAAGATGTGTAATGCGATCTGTCCGCTCCGGCATATATTTCCGGAGAATCCTCAACTTCGCAACAAGTTCGAAAATATAGAGCCAGATGGTCACCAGGGAGTGCAATGGCGGGGGGGGCATTGTGGTGTGCCTTTATGCCAGATGTGCCTGATAGCAATTCCGTCCTGCATGGTGATTGGTGGGCCGTGTCGCAATTGTGCCTATATTTGCGACATGGGAGATCGTTGCGTTGATCCAGATTGTCCAAGGTATCACGGTCCCCAAAATTGTTTTGTTTGTCACAGTGTCTCACGAGATACTGTAAATGTTATCCCTCCTACCCTTTCCACAGCTATGGGAGAGTTGACCGCCTGCAGTGTCATGGGAATGGTCCGGAGGGCTTTAACTAATACGTATAACCCTGCATTATTTGCACAAATGCTCGCTCGAATGATTGAGCTAACTCTTGCACAAATGCAAGCCAAAACATCTGAACAAATGCTTGTTCTCGAACCATCCACGGTGTTGGCTGGAACATTGGCCGTATCTGCTGAGATATCGCCGATATCAGCTGGGACATCTGCCGAAATGCTTGCTGGATTACCGCAACGATCTCAATGCGAGGATCCCCGTCGACTATGCAAATTTGGACCCAATTTGTCTTGACTGGAGGAACGGAAAATGTTCATTTCAGCATCCTAATTGATCGGCGAATTTTTCTGGTTAAGGCCGAAGAAACTTCGGCCGTTGTTGATGTTTTGGAATTATTTTCGGGAGAAAGTTTGGAAGAAGTTTAGGGGATAATTTGGAAAAAAATAACAAATACGGTGCGTTAGGGAATTAATTTGTTGTCTTTAAATTGGGCGATCACAGTTTTCGGATTTTGATTAGTTTTATTTTTTGAGTAATTAAGCGATATAATTATTTTATTGTTAAGAAATTAAAACCTTGATGAATATATAATTAAAGAATGAAATGATGATTATAAAAATATTGGCGACTTTAGAAAGGGATCATGAACATGAATTACCGGAATCAATATCGAATGGGGAATCAAAAAAGTTTTGCGATGATAGTACCACAAATATATGCCTATAATAATTAACAATTAATATTGAAATCCCATTAAAATTATAGTCAAAACGAAAAAAAATTGAATTGGACTTGATTATAATTATGCCAATAGGAATTAGATTTATTTTGGCTGAATTGGAATTTTTGCATTGCACATTTCAGTCGATTGTTGCATTTCTTGCAATTCGTTGCATTCTCTTGCGATCACGAAATGGATTCCACAAAAACTTCTGGCAACATGTATAAGGTTGAGGAAAAAGTTGAGAAACCCAAAGAGGAACATATAGATCAAGAAGATCAAGAAGATCAAGAAGCTAAAGAAGATCAAGAAGATCAAGAAGATCAAGAAGATCAAGAAGATCAAGAAGATCAAGAAGTTGATGAACCCGAATCCGATGAGGAGGCCCGCCCACCGTGCCCTTCGTCGGGGGAAGCGGGAAAAACAAAAGGGAAAGAAGACTCGGGAGAAGCACTTTCCATGCTTGCCAAATTCGCGAAGACTGGGAAGGGTCGCAAGGGGTTGCAAGATCAGTTGTGTGCTTTCGGTAAATCTTGCAAAAAGGATGGTTGCAACCGAATCCACATTCCCAAAGATTCTATCCCTCCTAAAATTTGTCCATATTTGGGAAAGTGTCATTGGTTGAACTGCCAAAAAATGCATGTATTCAATCGACGTTGCGGTGTCAAGGATCACAACGTCACTGTCACGCCAGATGGTCGTCGTTTGGACGACGGGAATCACGTTCGCAATAAGCGTTGCGGGAATTCATCCTGCCAACCGTGCAATGTCGCAACTCCGACAATTTGCGGACAACAAAACCCTCTCGCTGACCGCGAAGATTGCAACCACGGTGGTCAGTGCACGAAGCCATCGTGCACATATTACCATGGTCCTACGAATTGCTTTGTTCGTGGATGTATTTGTTCAGCGAATGGTCTTCCAGGAATGAACATCGAACAAATGATCCGTCAGGCTTTTGTCGACGGAATCCGCACCGGAATGGCACAAAATTCTTCGCAAATGTCTGCTGCACAAATGCCTGCTGCACAAACGCCTGGAACATCTGCACGAATGCCTGCACAAATGCCCGTGCGGATGCCTGCTGGAATGTCTGTGCAAATGCTTGCTCAAATTCCCGCACAAATGCCTGTGCGAATGCCTGTGCTTGCACAAATGCCTGCCGGAAATCCGAAGAAGCCGTGTCGGTTCGGCGACCAATGCCGAAATAGCAATTGTATCTTTGCACATCCTCCGGGATGGAATCCGAATTCGATTCAACAATGCAGAGAGGGCAACAACTGCAGTCGTGCTGATTGCAAATTCGCACATCCCGAAGGATGGACTCCTGCACCGAAAGTGTGCAAATGGGGACTCAATTGCCATGGTCTGAAGAACGGGAATTGTCCGTTCCTCCACCTCCAGCATTGATCAGCGAACTCTTCTGATTTGACGTTTTCAGGGACGAGTTTGGGGTGAGAGTTAGGTGGAAGAGTTTGGGGTGAGAGTTTGGGGTGAGTTTGGGGATAGAGTTTGGGGAGAGAGTTTGGGGTGAGAGTTGGGGAGAGAGTTTGGGGAGAGAGTTGGGGAGCGAGTTGGGTGAGAGAGTTAGGTGAAAGAGTTTGGGGAGAATTAGTGTTCTTTGGGTCCTTTTGGGAGCGAGTTTGGGGGATCGAGTTTCGGGGATAATTGGTTGATTGGTTTCATGTGTTTTAGTGTAGTTTTTATTTTTTGGCGAGTCCGTACCGTATAAAAAAATTGAATTCAACAAATCTACAATAATGAACTATTGAATATGTATCGCCCTCTCGTTTGGTTGGAATCCAAAATAAACTATCCATTTACAGATATAGCTGGGATCTGGTTATTCGTTGCGACTATCCTGATAATTTTACAGGGGAAACTCGACACAAACATTATTGAATATGCATATATTCAGGCTATATTTTTGACATTCGATGAAGTAATACATATATTAATGGTTTCGTCAATGCAACATTATGTATTAAAAAAGATTAAAGAATTTTCATCATCTACGTGGAAATTTTATGAAAAGACGACAATGAGTTCGAGGTCCAGTATTACGATTATGGAGTTTAGTAGATCATTCGACAGAGTAATATATGCTAAAGATATGCATTATCATAGTTCTCAGCTGAATATTAATATCGCCAGTAAAAGTATAGTTGTTATTGGTATGTTCATGTATTATCATCAATATATCTTATTGATCATGGCTATAGTATTAAACATATTTGGATTATTAATAATATCTAAGAAATTACGACCTGCCTATGACTTGTATATAGATACGAGTAGAAAAATCAGGCGTAATATGTTTGAATATTCCTATCTTTGTCAAAGGAGATTACACGAGGAAAATTATCCAGGAATGGCTGATAAGATAACTAATATCGAATGCGATAATTTGCAATCAATGCATAAAGGGAATACTCGGTTGAGGGTTATTGAATTAATATCCATACTTCCAACACTAATTATATTCTTATTTATTCCTTTGTTCGCTCAAAAAAATGAATACATCCCCATATTTTTGACACTTACTAGATTTAAAGATCTTGTGTGGAAAATTATAGAAGTACAAGATCGAAAAATCAGGCAAAATACAGATACCAGAGAATTTGAAAACCATCGGAACCATCTGAGATTGGTGGATAATGTGCCTGCAGATGAACCTATTCCCGATTCGCTTACCATTTATGGACATATCGGAAAAATTAATTTACATATTCCTAGATTAACAATACAACTGAAGGATGTTATACTGATTAGGGGTGCTTCCGGAATAGGAAAATCAACATTTATCGATGCTTTGAGGGGATATATTGATGGGTTATGCTATTCGAGTAATATTTCTCCGATATCTTATTCTCATCAAATCTCAGTTATGATCCAAGAAACATATATACCAACTGAGGGGACATTAAGTTTGCGACAATTATTTAATGACGAACCAAACGATCAGCTTATACTTTCCATGTTAGAAGTTTCAAATATGTATAATTGGTTTCGTGAATTTAGCAGTCAACGGGAAATCGATTCAGTATCTATTTGTCTGCAGAATCCACTGGATCTTCCTATTAATAGGAAACTATCTGGAGGAGAAAAAGCTCGCCTAAAACTTGCCATGACATTAGTTCGTCTTAAGAAAACCCAATCAAAATGGCTAATATTAGATGAACCAGAAAATGGCCAGGATATCGAAGATGTCCCAAATATGATTAAAAGGATATTCACAACTTTTCCATTAATTACTATTTTCATAATTAGTCATATTTGTGAATGCCAATATAAAAATCTTCGTATCAATAAGATTTGGACCATTGAAGTACTAAACGGAGAAAAAACAATAACAATGACAATACCTTAAAATGGTTAATTTTTTTATCAAATTAAGCTTGTTCGAATAAATTTAATAATCTATTAATTTCATCAGCCAATTCTTTGAAATTATCAAATTTTTGAACGTCATAATAATTAATGCTATCAATATAAATAGGATCATTATCTTGGCCAATTAAAGCTATTTCATAAACTGATAAATTGTCCCATGGAACGATAACACTTAATCCTCGAATATTAGTTCCATTATAGTTAATTAATGTTTCATCTTTACGCCGTACTAATATTCCTGAACCTTTCCAAATAAAATCCCAATTTGAATGCGGAAATTTTATTGGATATGCTAAAGATACTATATATAATGTACGGAATTTCTTATTCAATTTAAATGCCCCTGGTATATCATTTTCATATAAATACATAATCGAAGGATTACTCTCCGCTATTTGTCCAGCTTGTTTAAATAACTTATTCAACTGATCCATTACTTATATATTATATCAATACAAATTTCAATTTTTTTAATCAAATTTGAAACTGAATCCAGTAGATTTAGTCATTTCGGGGACTCTCTTATTTACGCGACATAATAATGAAGACATATCATATCCCCGCTGTATAGATCCAAATTCATTACCTCCACGAGTATCATCACCATCACTCCGATCATGATATCTTCTTGTTAAGGATCTTTCGTAAAATGGAATTTGATTACTAGCATGATCACCATTAGGGATACATTTATATTTATTTGGACTGATTTGTGGACAATTTCCTTGCGGATAACTTCGGAATATATTTCTTTTTGATAATCTCTCTTCGGCTAATGGATCATCGATATCAGAAAATCCTGATGAATTAGCCCATAATTTTTTATTTTCATTTAACGTATTATTTAAAGGAGATAATAAAAATTTTTCATGCTGTCCATATCCTTCTCTTGTCACATCTTCGGTCAGATATGATGATTTCTGCCCGTAATCCCCATCTGCGCCCGGCCCATAACTGAAATCATCACCAACCGTAATTATAGGCACATTATCTCCGCCCTTGTTCAACTCAAATGGGGTTTGTGGTAATTTATATGGATAAACATCGCACTGACTTTTTTTATCACTGAATACTAGTGATCTGTTATCTTTTTGCATCCACAATTTTTCTTTATCAGACAACATACATGTATCTTTACTGGATAATTTAGCGTCATCCAAAAGTTGAATTGGATGATAATTATATCTCATCACTTCTAATTTTCTATCAACTAATGTTGAATAGTCGTTATCAGTATATTTTAATCTTCCCCATTCATTGATTTTATTACCCTGGCGGAACATACCATTTCTGGCTGTTAAATTATACTGATGATTTGATAGCATTTCTGCTTCTTCCCTATTATAATCTATCAATGTTCTTAAATTCTTATCGGTTATAGATCTACATCGTTGTCCATGTGATGCGTAAATCATATTAAAATATCGCCATCCGCCATCAGTAGATAATATGGTTGAGGAAGATGCTGGATGTCTATCACTAATTTGATAATTATCTACTCGGTTAGTTTCTGGAAAATTTAATTCAATTTCGTCATAATAATGATCCAGGAACATCATATTAAGACAACTTACCATATTATTAATATCTGGAGTAATGACCATAGAGGTATAGAGCCATTCTTTATCTAGTCTTGATAAAAAGTTTCCTATCCAACTATAAATATTTTTATCTACAAAATTATTTATTAATGCAGATCCAAAATGATTCCTAATTTTTTTAATTAATATATTAATATTTTCTTTAGATCTGAATTCACTTAATGCTTCGACATTATATTTATTCATCTTTATATAATACCATATAAATTTTATTATAAAAATAAACGGTTATATATAAATAAAATTGAAATTGATTGAGATTAACTATTATATATAGATACTTCGATGGAAATGAATATGGGGAATAAGGATATCAATAATGAGGCTGATAATGATAAAAATAAATTAATTGATAAAATGGATCAAGAAATCAGTAAAAATATTGATAAAAATAAATTACCTAATAATTCAGATGATCCTGATGATCCTGATGATCCCGATGATTCCGATGATTCCGATGATTCCGATGATCCTGATGCTCCTGATGCTCTTGATGATACTGATTATCCTGAGGATCCCGATGATCCCGATGATCCTGATAATTCTAATAATTCGGATGATTCTGGTATGGCACCGAATCCAGATGATTTCGATAATATAAAAGAGGAGTCCGCTAATGGGGAGTCATGCACCTGTGGATATAATAACCATTGCGAACGTGAAAATAATAATGGAGAAAAAATTAAAAACGTAAGAAATGGGACTAGTCATGTAAGAACAGCTTATACCAACAAAATTATTTTTGGAAATTTATTGATTAAATCAATGATATATGGGGCATTTGTGGGAATATGTTTACCAAGTAATTCTCTTATGGCTGAACAAAAAATAATATTAATGCTGATAGCGACTCTAGTCTATTTAAATTAAAACTTAATCGCTTAATCGCTTAATCGCTTAATCGCTCAAATGGTTTTTAATAAGTCATTACTAATTTCTCTATCCTTTTTTTGTTCGGTTTGAGGAGTGGGTTGAAATTGCATAATAATAGATTCCAAATAGTCATCGGAAATCGTTCCATTATTTACTAAATTTTGTATTTGTTCAATTTGATCTTTAGGAATTCCATTTTTTACTGCTAAAGCGTTAAAAATTTCTAATCTAGTTTCTTTCCTTTCTTTAGCATATTTTTTATCTTGTTGTTCAATTTTAGTCTTGTATTTATCATATAAATTAATAAACTCATCATGTTCTTTTTGTAGAATTTTGCGATAATTTTTCCACTGACTCTGTATCTCAGTGTTATTCCATCTTTTGTTTTTAGTTTTAAATAATATTATATAATAATCAGCATAAGAATCAAGCCGTTGATCATCTGACATCCAAGGATGTTTTGCCAATCTGGCTAAATAATGTTTAAAGGCTTTAGGATGATATAATCCCTCTTGAATCATATGCCGAATAACTGTAGGATAAGCCATATATAATTTATTATGTTCCTTTTGAATTTTTTCAAGATATCTATCTAACGATAAATGATCCCTAATATTAATTTGACTCTTTTTATATTCTGCCCAAATATTGTTAGCCTCATTTAAAATATCGTCCAATGTAACTTGATCCTCATTTTGAACTTCTACGGATGTCATTTGAATATATTATCTATAAAAAATATATTTAAATTATATTTTTTTGATGTTATTCAATTAAAATTTCTTCTCCCATCATAAGAATATTTTCATATTTTCCTGATATTGTTTCATCATGATGCTCATAATTAATATTGTCATCAGGATCTTTAATTAATTCAAATATTCCCTTAGATAATTTTTGGGGTTCCTCACTCAAATTTCCCACATCCTCGTTAAGGTCTTCTTTTCCTTCTTCGGTTGGTACAACTATCCCCGTCAGGGTCATGGAATATTTTTCTTCATCATCTTCGCTATCTCCACTATCTTCTTTATCTTCAGTTAATTCAAATATTCCCTTTAAGGATTCTTCTTTGGATTGTTCTGTATTCTCCTCAGATTCTTCTGACTCCCGATCTGCGTTAGAGGGGGACTTGTGCGAGGGAGCAAGCAGATTACTGCGGGACTCCCCTGACAAGGGGCACAGTGGGGGGGACTCCTCGGATTCTTCATCTGAGTTATCCCTGTCTAATTTATATAAAATTGATCCGTTATAATTCTTGGTATCTGGGTCTTTTGTATTTTCTGGTTTTCCCGACATGTTCACTATGGGTATCGCGGACTCCCCATCTCGGGACTCCCCATCTCGGGACTCCTTAGATCCTTTAATTTCTTTTTTTCTATTAATTAATTTTGTTATATTTAAAGAATCATTTGAAGACTCTGAAGTTTCAAATTCTTCGTCATTGGAGTCTGTATCGTAATCTGATGAAGATTTATCATTAGAAGTCCAATCTGCATTTCGTAACTCTTCAAAATTCCCGATAATTTTATTAATATATGTTTGAAATGCTTCGGTACCATTATCACGGCTACTTTCTTCTGGTCCAAGAACTGGATATAATTCGGCTAACATGACTGTCATTATATATATAATATTTTATTTTTCTAGTTTTGATATTCTATTATGAATAATATTATAAATTTGAGATAATATATCATTATCACGAATTTTATTTAAATCTATTCTACAACCATCGGCACATTCAATGATTAGATTACTGAGATTCTTTTGTATTAATACATTACCAACATCTATATAATCGTTTTTTGATAAATATCCTATTTTATTACAACAATAATATTTTTTATTATTTATTGATAAATCAGAAGTCATCTTACGATTCGTTATGTTAAGATTCGTTGCACTTGATAACGCCTACGAACTCACCCTATACCAAAATTGGACGGAGTCCAATTTTTAAAGCTTCGTTGCACTTTGAACGCCTACGAACTCACGAACTCACAATATATATAATATTGTTAATTACTCTAATTTAAATTTATCAAAAATTCTCCATATATTATTGTGGCTTTGCATAAGTTCCTCTGTATTATATATTTCTGTCATTTCTCGAATAGTTCTAATAATATTATGATAATTATTTAAAATGGCTAAATAACTTTCGAAACTATCTGTAGTACTTACTGGTTTATCGGGTGGATCTTTATAATAATACATTATTGGTTTCGATAATCTAATTTTTGGATCTCTTGAAAACCAACCCGCTACAGATAACTTAAATATGGACATTTCCACAACATTTTTTGGTTGTTCCATTTTCTCTCGATAGGAATATAAACGGTCATCGAAAAATTGCCATGCCCTTTCTGGAATATCTCCTTTAAGATTTTCTTCATTTGTTATTGATAATATGATGTCATCAATACTTTCTTTTTGTTCGGAAGTAAATTTACTCGGATCTATATAATAAATAATTGGATCCGTAAATAGTAATGGTAATCCTTTAATGGATATTTGAGAACTCCCGGGGTGATAATTGGCATCACCTACAACAACGCTAATTAATTGATTTAATTGAACTCCTTGAAAATATTTATGTGCTTTTAACCCAATACAAGCATATTTAGATATACACAAGATAGATCCAGTTTTATCTTTGTTAATGACAGTACATCCATTAATAATATCACCGAGGATATACACAATCGCAGAAACTTCAAATTGTACATTGATTTTAGCAAAACAATGATCTTGTTCCTGATCTATGATTGGTTCAGACTGTTTAATAATGCGTAAAACTTCGATGATAAAACAAGATCTAAAACATTTTTTTTCATAAATTTCTTTTAAATATCGTAATAAATTATTATTGGGATCAGCAAAGAAGGGTATTGGATTTTCTATATCTATACCTATTTCTATTAATTTATGAATATACATAACCTAATGCAGAGTATTATATATTAAAAAATAATATATTCAAATTTAAAATATAATTAACACTGAGTTGCGATTAATGCCAATTTTATGCTGGCGGTGCCACTGTCGGTGTTCCGCAGCAGAGCTGGCCAAGTGAATAATCATTCTTTTTAATAAGACTTCTACTCGGACCTACGAGAGTAAGACCACCTCCACAGGTTTCATTTGCACGAATTTCTTCACATTTGGCATGACTATATTTCTTCGCATAATCTGCCGTTCCGCGAGGCTTAAATGGTTTCCAACTAGCTATAATCATAATAACTAGGATTATAATAAGAACAACATTCATAACAATGGATATCTGTACTTTCCAAGTTTGGCTCCTCCATCTTTCTAATAATCCCCCTCCACTTGTTGGAGAAAACATTTGATAATCATCCATTTTAATTATTATATATATAATAATTAAAAAAATAAAAAATATTATTTATTATTATTTAAATTATTTATTTTTTGCAACAAAGCCAACCTGTAAACCAATTATTATCGCGAATAAGTTTTCTGCTTTTTCCCTCTGTTCCATATCCAATTTCGCCACATTCCTTTTCTTTCTTTTTCTCTACACAATCAGTATATTCATTTTTCTTAGCATAGGCTGCGGCATCTTTAGGTTTAAAAAGTGGGATGATAAAAACAAAAACTCCGATGATAAGTAAAATAACTACTACGATAACAGCGATGATTTTTATTAATTGTACATACAACGGGATAAAAACAACCATTGCAAATATATATTAATAATTAAAAATAATAATTTATAAAATTATTGGATAATTAGTGTAGGTTTTTCTTCATGACTCAAATAGACAAATTTTAATCTTGAATCTTTTTGTCTTTCTTTCATTTCTAATTCTAATAATGTATTCATTATAATATCACATAATTTTTTAATCCTAACTGGATGAATATTTTTGATATTTAATTTGTTAGCTAAATGAACTAATTCTTGTTTGCTTCGCGTATAACAAGCGATACCGCGTTCTATTAGTCTGGCGTCTTGTTTAGTTTTTTTCTTAAAATCCATTTGAAGTTTTTGTATAGGTTTTCTAATTTTAAATTTAACTCTATCATCTTCAGATATTTCAAAGAACCCAACTATTGTATCATTTTCTTCAAATACTTTGAAACGATTCATTGATAATTTACTTACCTCAATCCATTCATTAAGATTATTAAATAATTTGATTGATTTTCCGGCAACATATCCTACAGGAGTTCCGTCATCTAATTTCGAGACTAGATTATTATCCTTGAAATTTATTATTAATTTATTATTAATTTTTTTTGCGGTGTCGCGATATGTAATAAGATCTTCAATAAATATAATGATATAAAATTTATCAAATAAATCTATAATATCATCAAATAAATCTTGGGTTTTTGAATCTAATTTATATTTATTATTTTTTGGTTCGATTTGACTATAAATATCAGTCGATATAATATCTTCCAACAATTTAAAATAAAAAGTATAATGATATTCTAAAAATATTTGTATTAATTTATCCCCACCTAATTGTTGTTCCTTTTGATATTTATCAATAAATTGTTTCTTGCGAATTTCATAATTATAAATAGATTTATAATTTCGGATATAGTTATCAATATTAATTTCAACATCTTTTTTATGTTCTAATGGACGTGTAAATATATCAATATCTTTAATTATTTTATTATCTTTGACTGGAAAAAGAATATAATATTCAGCAACTTGTGCAATTTTATATTTAGTATCGCTACCTATATAAATAAATCGATCATTGGCATTCAAATAGGTATATATTATTCCCTTCTGTTCTGATGGGATAGTCGTTGCTATATTTAGATCATCATAAAGAAGATTATTGAGAGCTATGACAAAACTATTTTCCGAAATCATATTAGGATTTTTTTCAACGCCAAATGGTGGCCGTTTAACACTTTTGAATAAATCATCATATTTCCAGACTCGTTGAATAGTAAAAAGGCGTTTTATAATGTAAATAATTTCCTTAATTTCTTCATTACTATATTCATAAGCAATAAATGTATCCAAAGTTAATTCATTAGGTTTATAATGTTTGAGCAAAAATTTCGGTTCAAAGTATAGATTTCCCACTTGATTGGGATTTTCTAAATATTCCTTTTTTAATATATCTGGCATAACTATATTTCTATGAATTTCGGCATCAATAGCACTAGAATTTAATTCTCGTTCGATATCTTGAATAATAATGTAATCATTTAATTTTTCAAAGTATCTGTATTCTTCAGGAGAGACTGAATCATTTATAGGAACTTCGGTATTAAGTCTATGAATATAGATGCGGATTTTAACGATCCTTTGTTCTGGAGGTAAATTAATATGTGAACTTTTGCGAATACATCTTCCGAAAACTTGAATAAGAGTAGAAATATTTACAGGTAAAGTCATAATAAATAAATTTTGAACATTTTTTAGTTCATAACTTTCTTTAATAATTTTACTTCCAACGATTATTTTATAATATTGACCATTCGCATTATCGGCTAAATTAAATTTAGCAATAGAACGCTCCATTGAATTTTTATCTATATCACTATGAGCCATAACAAATCTCGACGGAAGATATCCGTGAGATATATGTTGACTATCCATAGAATTACCACAGATACTACAATTTGTAGTATTAATAGGTTCAGAAAATTCATCTATAAAGCCATTAGCCTTAAGTATTTCTTGGATTAATAAAACTCCAGACATACGTACACGATCATGATAAATCATTATTTTTTGAGATAATTTATTAATTTTTAAAATATCTTCTATCATTTGTTTATATTTAGTTGAGTAATGTCCAATGGAATCAATATGGAGAAATTTTCCTGTAAATATTTTGCTATTTCCATAATTAATCAGTTCAATACCAATTTTCTTTTTCCATTCGGGATTAGCGAGAGCGATTTTCGATTGTGTTTCTGAACTTCGATATAGACCCGAATTCTCATCAGTTGGATTGGGAAATGCTATATCATAAATTGAAAATCCATTCGAGGGAATTTTTGGTTGAAAATCATCTAATAACTCATACATAAGTTCTTCTCGGATAATTCTAGAATTATCACCTAAAAGATTAGTTAAATCTTCATGAATATCTTCATCAATATCTTCAGTCGGATGTTTAGAACTTTTTACAGTATTAGTTTGTGCCATAAAAAGTTTATTATAAGTTGTTTGATGAAATGGACTCATAAAACACTGAATAAATTTAAGATAAGGTAAATTATTTTTTCCTTCAATGGTTTTACCTAATTTAATTTCTTCGCCTTCAATAATTCTTTTAGGATAATATCGTAAATCAATATCATGTAAGAAAGAAATTTTTCCGAATAATAATTTGCCAATATCCGCTAATTTATCTTTATGCATTTTCCTATTATTGATAAAGAATTCTTTTTTTCTAACTTTTTTATCCTTGGGTAATAAGAAATTCATAATGTCTATAATTTCAGTGGGTGAATTTGTTATGGGAGTTGCTGATAAAAGTAAAAGCCTAATTTTCGGAAAAGTATCAAGAATATATTGGATAGCAACTCCGTAATTATTTTTCATATAACTATTATATAAATTATGAAATTCATCACATATTATAAGCGAATTTTCAAATTGAGTCAATAATGATTTATTTATAGTTATATCACCATTATTTATATGTTCTTCAATAATTTCTTCTAACGTTTTGAAATCAACAATTTTGGCTGTACTTTGTTTTGCTACTTGTGATTCAAGCTCAATTAAACTAATTTTATCAGAAATAAATAATTTATTAACGAATTCTTGATAACCAAAGAATTTAAAAAAACCTCCATATTTTTTACTGGTAATTTTTCGTTTGAGCATATTATAGTATTCATTATACCTTTTAACATCAGCATCAAATCCAGATTTAGCAATATCGCGAAATGTATGTAATTTATCTTTTTCGGCTGAAGTAATTAGTCCTAATTCTGGATATTGGATTATATCTCTCAAAAAAGCGGATTTAGTCCCGCTAAATCCCATAATAAATACATTAGGGGTATTTCTATCAAGTTCCGAATAAGGTTTTCTTCCTGGTGGCAATTTGAGCATTAATGATTGGTATTGTTGTTTATAAATTTTAATAAATTCGATTGCCACAAGTATAGCGGAAATTGTCTTGCCAGTTCCTGTTCCATGTTTAATTAATAATCTAGTATGATTAGAATTAGGACTGATGAGATTACGTATAAATAATTGATATGAATTACTATTAAAAAATTTCCCTTTAAAATCATCTAAAATCGGGGGGTCCCTAAAATCATATTCTGGATCAATACGTAAATTATAAAATTCTTTTCTTTTAAGAAGGTCATTGACATATTCTTGATTAAAATCAGGTTCTTTATATGCCATTACAGTATATTACTTATTACTTATTACTTATTACTTATTATATATTATATAATAAATAATATATATATAAATTAATCCAACCCACCAATATGCAAATGAGTGATGTTTTAATCAATATAAATCAAATAGAATCATACATTACACATAAGAATGTCGGGGCATTATTAACTGATAATTCTGATGATATTATTGATCCTAAAAGTATCGAAAATGCAGAACAAATTCTAAAGGAATTGATGGGTTTAAAATCTAATTTTAATTCAATATTAATATTATTAGAATCTAAAATAACTAATGTTAAAAAGATTCGCGATAATGAATTAAAAAAATTAAATTTAATATTAGAAAGATTTCAATTGAAAGGCAATCAGGCAAATACACAAACGACTAATTATGATGAGAAACAAATAGTTACGATAAGCAAGCAGCCAACAAAAACATTAATTAATGTGGAAGGACAGATGAAATTAGATGCATTCAAAATAACAGATTTTTCTATGGTGCCTTCAACTGGAGAACTGTGCTATATTGAAGATAAAAATCATTTCGCTATAAGGATTAATGGTATATTGTTTCATGGAAATATCGGATATATTTATATCAATAATAATAATCCCGATAAAGTTAAAAGCTGTAAATTTGGCAAATTATGTAATAAACTAAATTGTAATTATTATCATGATCCAACGATATATCCGAATAGTAAAGATGTTAGAAATTATATTGCAAATAGTTGGCTATATTCAACATCACCTAAATATGCAACCAAATCGCGAAGATTTGGTTCGAAAAGTTTATTAGAAATAGATATGAATAATTTAACAGATGAAGAGGTAAAAAGATTTATGGATCAGGCTATTCATGATATCTTGTGTTGTTTATTATTAAAAAAATATTATAAGGGAGATTAATATATAAAATTTTAATTATTAAAAATTGAAATTATAGTATATATAATTTATAGTAAGTTCGTAGGTGAGTTCGTAGAACGAATCTCAACGAACCGTGAAAGCTAGATTAATGGATATACCCATGCCAGGCTCGACTTTAGAGGATCTCCGTAAAGAGAATGAACAATTAAAAAGGGAATTAGCAGAATATAAAAAAATGACAGAGAGATTAGAAATTATGTATTGTATGAAATGTGGAATAAAGCATTTTGGTAAATTTAATTTATGTAAAGAATGTTATGAAAAACAAAAAGCTTTGCGAAATTATGCAATTAAGTCCGAAGCGGGTAAAGCACACAAACATAAAGATGTACCGCCGATTAATGCCAACCTAAATAATATTGGCAAGGTGGGCAATAGGGTTAATCCTTTCAATGATAGCAAATATAAACTATCAACTAACGGTATAAAAAATAAATTAAAAACATATGATGACTTTGAAAAGGATAAAAGGGCGAAAGGATATCATAGCGAAAGTGAGGAAAGTGATTAGAATTGATCTAATTAATAAGTATTACATTTAATTTTTTTGCGAACTAGTCTAAAAATCGGAGAAATAAGTTTATCAAGGCGACCTGATCTATCGATTAGACGAATATCATGAATAGACATCCATTTAATATTTGAAATTTCGTCAACTTGGTCAATACTTTCAAAATTAATTTTAGGTTCAAATAAATGTCTAACAACAGCAATATAATAAATATTAATATATTCTATATTATCGCTAATATATGAATAAAATTTTCTAACCCTGGGAAAAATTTTATATGAATTTTTTTTAACATTAGTTTCTTCTTCAAATTCTCGAATAGCACAATTAATATCTGATTCGTTTTTATATTTTTTCCTCCCTTTAGGAATTTCCCAGATTCTCTCCACATTATCAGATTTATTTATTAATTTTTTTAATTTCGCCCCCCCATCACCTAAGAATGTGGAATCAAATTTAGCTTTAGATATATGATATTGTTTTTTTTTAGGAGTATTAAGCCAAATTCGATACCACATTTGAGCAAAATTTAGGCTCAATATATCTAACTTTTCTTCAAATGTCATTTTATTAAAAAGTTCAATTAGTTGAAAATTATCGAGCGAATTATATTTACCATGAATAAAATCAATATAAGCATATGTCCATCTTTTGCAAATTAGAAGAATTTCAGGGGTATTGCCATTAATACGACAACATGCAATACCAAATGAAATTTTTTGAACTTTGGCACCATGTTGACTCCTGATCGGTATCAATATATCCATAACTTAAATATTTAATTTTATTTTTTTCAATTTTTTATACATATATATATATATAAATTATTTCAATACAAATGCCTGAACCCCAGGTGGTGCCAGATTCGAGATATCAATTCTTTGTTCTTCTCATTATAGTCGTGTTGGTTTTGATAGGATTATTCGGATTTTATGTCGTCGGCGGAATAAGTGGCGGAAAGAAACAAATAAGGGGAGAAGTTGGTGCTGGATTTAGATTTGGTTTACCAAAAGAAAAATATCAAGGGTATCAAGATAGCAATATTTATCAAGAGGTTGGACGTGGAATTACATCCACGACGGCTCATACCCCAGAAGAATTACGTGTGCCCGAAGGAACTGATTTTAATTAAAAAAATAAATAAATTGAAATTCGTATTATTTTTTTAATTAGACATATCAAGGGATATCATATATATGTAAAATGTTAAAATTATTGAAAACCGACGAAATTCTAAGATATCTAGATTATTTTAAAGATCAACCCAAACAGAATTCTAAAGAATGGCAGGAAACAAGGAGATTAAGTATTGGCGGAAGCGAAATAGCCATTATTCAAGGAATAAGTCCATTTAAAAAATTACGAAATATGATGGAAGCAAAAATTAATAATAATTATTGGGACGGAAATATATATACGTGGTGGGGAAAAGTATTCGAACGAATTGTTAAATCATGGTGTGAATTAGTTTTCCATACTAAAATATATGGTACTAATGATTATCTAAGAAACATACCAAATAAGGATGGATTTGCATATTCTCCCGATGGAATTGGTGTCGTACAAATTCCGATAGAGATCGAATATAATAATTCCATATTAAGGAGATATGTTGAGGATAAAATAGTTTTATTTGAATTTAAATCACCATTTGGTAAAATGGTGAAAGAAAATGTTCCCGAAGATCATTATGTATCACAAGTAAAAATGGGATTAGATATGATAGATATAGCTGAAATGGGATTATTAGTTGAAGCTGTTTTTAGAAGATGCTCATGGAATGATTTAGATTTTACGACAAATTATGACCACGAATTTCAGACAAAAAGTTATAATGAAACTGTATCTGCATTTGGAATAATATATATATGTGTGCACGATATCTCCGATATAAATTTAAATAATCTTAAAGCAATATATAAAGAAAATTATTTAAATATTGATGAAACTGTCGATTATGGAACATGTGATAGATTAGTTTTAGAAGAAATATTGCGACTGATAACAAAAGGCCACATATTACCCGTATATAGTCATATAACAATTTCTAATCAAGAAATGTCATTAAGAAAATTAGAAAAAATATATGAGGATTTAACATCCAGTGCACATGTAATTGGAGTTTTACCCTGGAAATTAGTCGATATTGTATATCATCCTATAGAAAAAACTATAGGATATTTAGATCAATATAAGGAAAAAATATCCGAAATATTAAAAGTTATTAAAGATGGACAAAATAATATGGCAAATTCAAAAAATATATTAGATAAATATTTTAACATTCCAGCTTCTCCAGATAAAGAAGTAGAAGATAATTTTGTTTATGTTTAAAAAGTGAATTGAATATATATACAATTAACTCATTTATTGCTTTCAGTGCCTAATCCACGCAAGCACATAAAAATGCCCAAGAGACCGCAGAGTACCCATAATTATAGATATAATTATATCATGGATTATATCGAAGAAATTAATTCTTATCTACCTCTATTAATGATAAGCGAGCTATCATTATTGAGATATAGCACGAACTATATGAAACGCAGACAATGGTTAGAAATTATGGAGATTCTTACGGACGCTTTAATTACATATGATTATGATTTACACAAAGGTAGCTTTGTGAATGATACTACTCCAGATGATGTTATTGACGCAGATTTTCGAAGAGGATTAATGTACCATATGTGGACCAAATTAAGAGCATCGTCAACTCCCGATCTGGCCGAAATAATAGAAGAATTGGTTGACTTGTTAGATAGTGAATACACCATTTATGCTAGACATACACGTTAGATGACTAATCTATAAGCGATAGATTTACCAGCAGAATCACTAATACGTGATATTTTAACAACATCACCAGGTCTTGCACCAATCCAAATAGCTGCAGAATCACTGGCTAACATTTTAGGGAATGAATTTTTAGATTTATAATAATTAGTAAGAAGATCATCAATTTCTTCTTTAGGGGCAATTTCATGTTTAGGTACAGAAATATGTTTAGGAATTTCTATAATAAATTTTTCGTAAGGATAAAATTCGATAAATATTTTAGGGTAATCAATTTTAAAACTATCTATAACTTTTTTTATATGATTTGATAAAGGAAATTCGCTAATGATTAATATATCACATCCAGTTTCTAAAATATCTTTTTGAAATTTAGAACGAAAAAGAGATTTAAAATCTGGTCCCTTCAAAGCATAATTACTTTCGGGGGAAAATAAAAGAACGAATGATTTTTTTTCAGCCACAACACCCTCAATTAAAATATAACCATAATGATTAATTTCTATAGAAAATTCATCAATAGTTAAAAATTTATAATTTGTATCGATATTTCTATATTTTAAAAGTTTTTGAATGTTTTTATAGATATCTCCAGGGATGTATCTATCCATTATCATATATATAATAATTATTTATTTTAAATTCAATTAATTTTTATATTAAGTAGTATTTAGATTATTTAGATTAATTAAATATTTTTTGATTTTTTTTATTTTATAATATATATAATATAAATATCTTGTATGTCGGGTCCGTTAGATTTATCTTCTCTTGTGGCTAGTGGTGGGGGGGTTATGGATTGGCCCTCAAATAAACCAGGATTGGCAGCAGGATTAATTTATGTATTAGCGATTGCATTTATTATTGTGCTTATTATACTTATTGTAAGGGTTGTTAAAGAGAAAACACCATTTCGTGAGAGATGGGGAATGCCTGGAAAGCCAGGGGTGGAACTAGATGATGCAGGTAGTCCATATTTTAAGAGGGAAAGTTTTGGACCGAACGTCTCGGCATCTGATATAGTGGACCCGATCGAATTAAGTCCGACCAAAGACCCCATACAAGATGGTAGGGATGATTGGGGCCCATATCGACTCGGAAAGAGTGGAAATAGATATTATATGATAACTGATGCCAAGGGGCAACCTATGAGGGATGCAAGTGGTTACATATTTTACCAACGATTGTCTGCGTTTAGAGGTGTACATGGGAGAGAAATAACTGTCGATCCATTGAAAATAGATTTCTCAAAAGAGGGTGCATATGATGATTATCGGGATACTTGTGTGCATGATATACAAAACTTAACACATGAACGGGATATTCGAGGGAGAGTGACGGGAAGTTCTGACCCTTGGGGATGGATGGTTTCGAGCATGAAGGCAGCCAATGAGGCAGCTCCCAAGGGAGGAGGTGAATCATTTAGTGTTGCTGCACAGGATCAACTATTATCACAAAAAGCACAAGGTCTTTAAATAAAATATTAAAAATAAAATTTATATAAATATAATTATTAGGCCACAACCCAACCAAATGAGCGACATAGTACCAAAAGAAGAAACCTCAGTAAAACCATTCAGCAAAATAGGGGGGATGGTAGCGGCACATCCAAATATTGTATTAAGCATATTGGTTTTATTAATTTTAGTAATAATTTATTTATATTTCAAAGATATGTTTAATAAACCAACAAAGAAGAAAACTAAAAAAGTCAAAAAGGATGAGACTGAAAATGAGGAAAAATTAGATGAAATAATCGAAGAATTAAATGTTAAACAAACAGAATAAAACAGAATAAAATTGAATAAAATATATTTTTTTTTATTAAAAATTGAAAATAACATAACATAATTATTTGATGATGGTTGATATTAATAAAAAATATAGTCTTCTTAACACCTCAGAACATGTCCTCAAAAAGGATATGTGGGCTGGGTCTAGTAAAATTACTGAGACAATTGAATGGATAATTGAAGACTCCCAGCTCGAATTAAAGGAAATAGCTTATCCACCAAGTTTATATAAATGTATTGATGAGGCAGTAGTAAATGCATTAGATCATCATATAAATCAACAAGACACCGATGAAGAAGTAACATGGATAAAATTAGGTTATGATGAATTAACCGGCGAAATATCTGTCGAAAATAATGGGGCAGGAATTGAAATAGAAATTCATAAATGCGGAAAATATGTTCCAGAAATGATATTCGGGACAATGTTTTCAGGAAGTAATATGGAGAAAGCAGAAAGTAGTATAACTGGAGGAACAAATGGAGTAGGCATAAAATTAGCCAATATATTATCAACAAGATTTACAGTTGAAACTGTAAGGAAGGCTCCCAATTATCATAAATATTATAAGCAAACTTGGACCGAAAATATGTCAAAATGTGGGGAGCCAGAAATAATTGATTTAATTTTAAATCCCAAAAAAATATTAGCAAAGAAAAAATTAGACCACACATTAGTGACGTTCATTCCAGATTATAAATATTTCGGATATAAAGGAATAAAAGAAGCCGAAAAAATAATAAAATTGTTAATGAGAACGCGAGCATATATGGCTGGTGCCTATGTTGGAAAATTATGTAAAATATATTTTAATGAAGAAAAAATACCAGTCGGAAGTATTGACGATCTTGCACATTTAATTATTAACGATGACAGTAATATTTTATCAACAACAATCGGAAAAACATCCAAATGGGATATTTCAATAATTGTGGCCGAAAATGACTCTAGATCAAAAAAGAATTTTTGTCAATTAAGTATAGTGAATGGAGTTGTAGTCCGCGAAGGGAAACATACCGAATATTTATTAGAAGAAATTATTAAAAGTGTAAAAGGTAAAATTTCGAAAGAATTAAGCAATAATAAAATTAACTTTAAACCAGAATTTGTATATAGTAATATTATCTTATGTGTTAGTTGCAAGATTCCTGGAATAAGTTGGACAGGACAAACGAAGGAAATTCTGAATGTACAATCTCGATCAGTATTTTCAGAATACAAATTACCAACAAAATTTATTTCTGAATTAACCAGCAAATTATCCGAAAAAATAATTGAAGCATTATGTCAAGATAAAAAAAATATAAAAAAACGAATAGAATATGATAAATATTATCCAGCCAATCATTTAGGCAAGGATAGCAGTTTATTCCTACCCGAAGGAGATTCAGCTAAAGGGTGGTGTGTCAAAGGATTAACATCAACGGGATTAGGTTTTGATTATTATGGCATACTAACAACTGGAGGAGTAACAATAAATGTAAGAAAACAAATGAAACAGGTTAAGGTATTAGGAACAACAAAATTTACATCAAATGAAAAATTATCGCTTAATAAATTTTGGAATACATTTTTAGGGGTTACAGGACTGCAACCCAATTATAGATATGATCCTAAATCTCCGACATATCAAGAAGAAAAAGCGTTATTAGAATATGGGAGCATAATAGGTTTTGTTGATCAAGATCACGATGGGGTAGGTTTTATATTTAGTTTAATATTAAATATGTTTGAATTATTATGGCCCAATTTATTACAGGAAGGCTATGTGAAAAGATTTGTAACTCCTTTACGTCGAGCATATCCCAAAAAAGGAGGAAAAGTATATGAATTTTATAACGACGTAGAATTTGATGAATGGGCAAAACAGAATGATGTATCAAGCTATGAAATAAAATATTTAAAAGGGTTAGCAACACATAACGAAAATGAGATTATACATATGTTTCAAAAATTCCAATCCAATATATTTACATATTATATGGATGACATAATAACCGCCCATAAAACGTTTGAAATATATTTCGGAAATGATCCAGAATTACGAAAAATAGAATTAAGATATAATCCTCTGGAACCACCTGAGAATATATTATTAAAATGGCAAAAAGAAAATATGTTGATAGATTGCACTGATCATCTTATTTATGAAGCAAAAGCTCATGACCTATCTAATTTATATCAAAAATTATGGAATGCGATTGATGGAATGAATGAATCCGGAAGAAAAATACTTGATGGGAGCCAAAAAAAGTTTAATAAATTATCTCACACAATTAAAGTTGACCAATTGGCTGGGTATATATCGGAACATGAAAATTATCATCACGCTAAGGCATCTTTAGAACAATCGATTACAGGAAAAGCATTTTTAGATGTCGGAGGAATTCAATTGCCACAATTGCAACCATATGGAAATTTTGGTTCGCGAGCCGGTGGAGGTGATGATGCAGGACAACCCCGATATATTGAAACGAAATTAAATTCTTCCTTAGTTGATTTAATATATCCAGAATTAGATAAGCAATTACTAGAATATACATTTGATGAAGGGAAAAGAGGAGAACCAAAATATTATGTGCCAATAATTCCTATGGCAATATTAGAATCGGTAGAAATGCCAGCTCACGGATGGAAGATAAAAATATATGCTAGAGAAGTGATGGATGTGATTTCAAATGTTAAGAAAATGATTAATGAAGACAACAGAGATTTTAAATTAGATCCTATAAAATATTTCACAATAGGACATATCGGGGATATTAAACCCATAAATAATAAAATATATTCATTTGGAAAATATAAACATGATAAAAAAAATAATATAATAACAATTACCGAATTACCCTTAAGAGTATGGACCGATAATTATTTTAGTAAAGTAATAGCGGATCCCATTATAATTCCATCCCGATCTAAAAATCACAGCGGAGCCAATGGAATAGAAATAATATTAAAGTTAACTTCTGACGCTATGGAAATAATTAATAAGAAGAAAAATCCGATAGGTGATTCGATTGAGGATTATTTCGGACTTCGCGAATATATGGATGAACAGTTAAATTATATAGGAAATAAAAGTGAAGTAATCGAATTTAAAACAGTTGAGGAAATAATAAGATATTGGTTTCCATTTAGAAAAAAATTATATGCTGAAAGGATAGAAAGAGAAAAATTGATATTAAAACTTAAGATTAAAATGTTAGAAAATGTTATCAGATATATTGCCGAAAATAGTAAATTGAGCGTATTAACTGGAAAAACCAAGAAAGAAGCCGAAAATTATTTAGCCGAAAATAATTATGATAAGTTTAATAAAAGTAAATTAAAAAATTTAGAATATTTACCAACAAATTTGTTAGAGCATTCTATATGTGAATTAGGTTCGTATGATTATTTATTATTAACTAATGATATTTCACGATTAGATGATGCAATTAAAAAACGTAAAGATAAATTAGAGCAATTGAAAAATAAATTAGATGAATTAATAACTGAATCTCAAAAAGGAAGATTTATTGGAGCAACAATATGGTTAAGAGAATTGGCTGAATTAGAAAAAATAATAAACGAAGGGAGAAAAACTGGATGGATATTTGATGATAAAAATAAATTCAAATATTAATCAATTTATAAATTAATTAACTTTTTTAAATAAAAAAGTTTCTGCCTTAAGGCAGAAACAGTTCAGCTGAATGCTGAATACACTAAATTGACATTAATGTCGTGATCTTATTTTAAATAAACAATAGCCCATTTTCAATGGAAACAAGATATAACAGGTATTAAGAACTAATCCTGTTATATACTATATTATACATAAATTCAATTTTTTTTTTATTTAAAATTGAATTTATATATAATATAGTATATAACAGTATTAAGAACTAATCCTGTTATATACTATATTATACATAAATTCAATTTTTTTTATTTAAAATTGAATTTATAGAGGATAAACAATATATAAGGCAGAAATTCTTTCTGCTGTACACAATGGACCTGGAAGAATACATAACACGAAAATTATACAAGCCTAATTTATATATGTTAAATAATAAAGTATATATCGAAGAAATAGGAGCCAAAAGGCATGAAATATATCGCATAGTATATTCAGATGATTTAACAATAATAAAAATATTTGAGAATATAGACGATATAATTAAGATAAAAAATGTATTAATAGATGATGAGACAAATATCATAAAAAAAGCAATAGACAAATATGGAATATATTTTCCTGATATAATTCTGCACAGACCAGTTGGAGTAAAATATGATTTAAGTATAGATGTTCCAACTAAGAAATCGTATGAATTATTTCTTAATATAATGGGAATTCGGGTCATAGCAGAGGAAATCATATCTCGATTATCTTATCAAGATATATTAAATTTAACATCCGCAAATAGAATTCTCAATCATAATGTATTATATACGATAGGTCAGAATATGAATCATAACAAGATTTTAAATATATTAATGTATGGAGGAGAGAAAGCTCGCCATATGCTCCAATATATAGATTACCATGATCGGGTTATATATAAAATGTTAGAGAGATTAGACGGAAGTCAATCGTCTATCATTGAAAGATATGGTGGAATAATATCACAATTATATAACGAGTATCATTTAAATGAAAGTGAAACCTTTTTGATAAATATATTGCATGATTCGAATATTAATAAAAAAAATGTATTACCATTAATTAAACCATTAATTATATATACTGTAAAAACTATGCAATTGAGCGGTTTAAGATCTAAGGATAAAATGTTCATATATTTTAGAACCGTAATTGAATTAGGTTATTCAGACTTATATTATGAGTTAATCCCTTATATACCTAAATCAGTAATAAGAAAATTAAAAACCGCTAAAACTGCAGATTATCTATTAACAAATAGATATGCAACGGTAGCGATGACATTTGTTAGAATGAAATTGTTTTGTCCATTTAGATATAAAGGTCTAATTACATTATTAATCACGATAGGACATTATTATTCAATAATACAAATTTTAGATGAACTTATTGTAGATCCACGATTTGTTCACTCACAGTCGGAACTACAAATTAATCAGCTGAAAAGTAGTTTGGAACAAATATATAAGATTATAGATTTTAGAAAATTTTTAGAGGATATTAAATTCAGAATATCGAATAAGAAACAGAATAGAGAGGCGAGAAAAGTTATAAAATATATAGACAATTTAATAATTATGCGAGCTTAATAATTATTAAGACCGCATGATAATTCCTTGTTTTATTTTTTCTATAATGGAAATATTATAATCAATAGCTTTATTAATAACTTCACTAGCATCTAGATTAGTTTTTAATTTAACGGTTAAATTATTATCAATATAATTGTGATAATAAGTAACTGATGGAATATCAGGATAAAGTTCACAAACAGATTTAGTAATAATATTTCCAATAGTATCGGATTCTTTTTTGGTAATTATAGCTATATCATTTTGATATTCTATTTCTATATTTTTCAAATCTCTTAATCTGTTGATTAATTCTTTACATGCCAATTTAATAATATCTTTAGCGTCCATATTACCATTAGATATAAATATTATTTTGAAATTTTTTGGATCAGCAATACTAGACGGGATTCCAGTCTTTGTGAATGTGTTAAATGGTTCAATATCAGTTGGTAATGAACGAGCATTACAAGTTACAGAATGTCCACCATGATTATAACCATAATCTATTTTAATATAAATTTCGGAAATACTAACTGATTTACTTGGATTAAGCATAAATAATGTAAAAGTAGAATTAAAGGGAAGTCGGTTAGTACCTTTAATTATTTTAAGATCTTTAGTTTTAACCTCTAAAAGTCTTTCTGTTTTATTAGTAACATCAAGGGAGAATATAGTATCTGTTGATATGTTTTGATCAATAGGTATATTTCTAAATCTCCCTTGGACAAAATCGACCAAAATAAATGGATCAGTGGTCGAAAAAGATGACGATTTAAATTTCATAGCTTTAATGGGTAATTCTGATAAAATAACTCGCCTAAACCCGTTAGCTATGGCTGTATTAATATTATTTAGTTGTAGAGTTCCCTCATAAGGTTTAAACATTGTCGGAAGAAGATTAGAAATATCTGGATCATTTTCTTTAGGGGCCAACGATCGGACAGTGATCATCTTTTATATATTATATAAATAAAATATTCAATTTAATTTTGAATAATATATTACATATATTAATATATAAATTAGAAATGACAAACGTATTAACAATATATGTAATGCCAACACCAAACTGTATAAATACAGTAAGATATTTGACAAAAAATATACACATGATAAAACAAATGGGAATACGTATTATAGTACGGAAATTCACTGAGGATGATTTTGATCCAAAAACCGTCGAAGTATTGCGGAGTAGAAAGATAAATAAATTTCCAGCATTAATAACGAATGGGAAGGTAATTATGGGATGTCAGAAAATAGAAGACCTGTTTAATAAAAATATTAAAGAATATAAAAATATGATTTACGACAATCAAACAAAAAATAATCATGGAATGAATAATGTTTCTTGTCCGAGGAGTCTGGACGAATATCATAATAAAGTAATTTTTGCAGGTGACGACGATGACTCTGAAGATGAAAACGAAAATATTAGAAAAGAAATTGATACAAAATTAAAAATGGCTATCGATGGTCGACGTAACGGCAATAATCCATTAAATGAAATAAGTAATGTGAATGGTCCCATTTCGGCCCATAAGACCGAAGTTCTTATACGCAATCCCTCAGAGATACCTGGGGGGATTAAAGATAACATAGTAATGGAAGATAATTTTAAACTTTTAAAAACTAATAAAAATTCGGGTAAAAGTATGTCACAGGACGATGAAATGGAGCAAGCTTGGTTAAATAACCATTTTGGGACAAATGATATATAATGTAAATATCAATTTATTATAAATTAAATATTTAACAAATAAAATATATAATTAATAATGGCTGAACAAATAACAAAATTTAACACGAATTTGATAAAATTATTAAAAGAATTAGAAAAATATTATCCAGATAGTGGAGAGATAATAACATTGAACAATAGAATAAAAATATTAAAGAATGAACTAGGACGAGAAATGTTAATAGAGAAATGTGGTCCCGAGATATATGTGTATAAGGAAAAAATATATGCGAGGGAGATGGATTTTTTCCGAAATTTCAATAATATAAAAAAAATGTCAAATATAGATGATTCAAAAAAAAATTATAATTTGGTGATTACAATATTTAGGATGGCTTCGGAAATATATCCGAAATTACCAAAGGCAAATCAAGATGAAATGTATGATAGATTATTAATTTTGTTAGATAGTTATATAAAATATAAAAAATTATAAATTAGAGAATATAACAATATTAGTATAAGCAAAAATAAAAATGAGCAGGGGCGGTAAAGTAAAAGTTATAACTAAAACGATAAAAGACCAGAATGTAACCGAAATGTTCAATCAGATGTTAGGAACTGGAGCTATCAATTTAGATATGTGTTATCCTAAATATGAGAATATTAAATCATATTGTAATAAAATATTAGAGATACTAAATGTGTTTAACAATTCACCTTTTTTGAAAAGTTATAGTGAATTAGAATTAAATAGGAGAGATATTAATATTTTTATAGCAAAATCAAGAATAGAGTGCGACAATGTGTTTAGTATAGATTTATCCGATTATGAATGGAATTTGAATTTAGTAGATGACGCAAGGCGAAAAGAATTTGAAGAGAAATATACAACAATGAAAAAAAGCGAGGTAGTATTTGCATTCATAAAAACATGTGATAATTTAATACCATATAGGAAATATATAGGAAAAATGGAAAATTTGGACCATAAATTTTTGGAGACAATGGCTGGAAATGAATTTAGTCCATTTCCATTTTCAAATCTAAATTTTAAATATATAATCGATGGGTTATTGATAAAAAAAGGATTAAGTGAAATAAAATTTGTAATGACAGTATTAAACAAGATATTAACATTATCATATAATTTATATCGGGTATATAATAATCCCGATTTTGATGTTAGTGAATTTGCTAAGGTTATTGTGAATAATATTGGGGAAGTTAAAAAGCGAATCCCGAGATGCGAGAAAGCATTTAAAAAGATAGAAGAATCAGTAGATTTGTTAAAAGAAAATTTCAATGGTTATTATAAGGATTATGTACAAACGCAAAATCAGATGATAATCATGGAAAGTTTTGTAACTGATGTAGCTAAAAATACAAAAGCAGATCCAGAAACAACGAGAGAGTTCAGACAAATAATATCATATTATAGAAAGATGGCAGGTCAACAGATAAAGAATCCCCGAATGAAACAATTATTCGATAAAGTCAATGAAAATTTTAATATGATTGACCAACATGATAATTTAGTAAAAATTAAGAGTTTATCTGATTCGGAGGGAGAAGAAGAGCACTCATCTGTTCCCTCTGAAGAAAAGGAAAAGCGTGATGATGATGTCAAAGAAACAGAAGAAGAGGAAGTAGAGGGCAATGGTGATGATAATATAAAAGAAACAGAAGAAGAGGTTAAAGAAACTGAGTCTACGCAATCGTTAAAAAAATCTTCATATATTATGAATGAAGAAAAAGATGAGTGATGATTCCAATTGAGGAATAATGTACGTAATTTATATAAATTAATAGAATAAAAAAAGTTTTTTTTATTCTATTAATATATATTACCATTTTGTGATGACAAATTTATTATTATTTATAATACTATTCATAATAATAATAGCATTAATATATTTGAAAAATGGTGATTCAAATGTAACCGCTATATTATTAATTCCTATAATGTTTATGATACTACATTTAAATAAACAAATGGGGATTACCATCAATAAAGAAAAAGAAGAAGAAATAGAAGAAATGAATATCGGCAAACCCGAAGATTCGGAGAAGGGAAAGGACAATTTAACAATTCCGGTATCTAAAATATATGATGAAATAGACTATAAAGGATTCGGAACAAATCCTTTATATACTAGTTGTTATAAATTACCATCATGGGAATTAAATGATTGTAATACCTATGGAGCGATGTCAATCGATGAAAAAGTAAGTCATCAGGCAAAGATGAGAAACAAAGAGAATAGGGTAATAGATGGATGGACATCAAAGAATATGGATTATTATAAAAAACATTTTTCAAATGAATTAGAATTAGAAGAAAAATTAAGATGGTGGGGAAATGATGAATATTAATATATTTATTATTAAAAATAAATAATGATAAATATATATTTATCATTATCGATACTTTATGAATAACCATCAAGTTGGGGTTAATCGACACCAATTATATAATAATCCTAAATATGCAGAACAGAAGAAATATGAAGATGTTCACACATTATTGAATAATGAATTAAAAAATCAAGGAAATGATGTAGAATATCGAGTGCATAGATCACAAACAGAGGTGCTTAAATCTCAAGTAACTTTGGAACCTAGAAAAGAACAAAGAACTGGAATATCCGATAAATATTTATATTGTGACAGTTTCAATAAACAAAATAATAGTGATATGAGTTCCGGTTTATTAGTTTTTGACGTTAGAAACTTAAATAATCAATCTCCCCTTAAAAATATAATCGAGACCGAAATAACAATTCCGTTTTATATTCCTGAACCACTAGTCGATGCGACATATCAACCGTCATATTATTATTTTAGCCACGTACAAATAGAAATAGAATCGGTAGCAGGATATCAACATGTAAATGGTGGACCGACAACTAAATTCCATTTTGATTTAGAAACGGAGACTGCTGGAGGAGCAATATTTAGACTTCGTAACGGATCATCAAAATATATATTTAGTTATCCGGTACCATCAATAGACGAGATTCGTGTAAGATTTAAAACCCCGTTAAGAAATGTGGAGTTTTTGAGTGATGTATTCAATGTAACAGTTAATGTTGCTGGTGCCCCCCCTTTCAATCAAAGATTTATAACATCTGTTCCCCATAGTTTAACGATTGGTGGACAATATGCAGTATTTTTCCGGAATTTCAATTCGACAAATATACCATTAAATACAACAATAAATGATACAAGGGGGCATTTGGCAGATGTAATTGATAGCACGACAATACAATTAACTAATACACCAGGATCAACAGGATTAGGAACGGCAGTTGATATTATTGGGAATCCTGCAACAGCTCAGCTGTATATAGGTGAGAGACGGTTAGCATTTATATTACGATGTAGAGAAGTGAAAGAAGATGAAACTAATTATATAACTCCAGTCTAACTTACGCGGTTTGTTCTACGAACTCACCGAACTTACCAACAAATTAATTCAGCATGAAGTTTATTGATATTTTTTTAATGAATGAATTGACATACATATAAAAATTAATATATATTAAATTATTTATATATAATATACGTGTGAGTTCGGTGAGTTCGTAGGCGTTATAAGTGCAACGAAGCTTATAGGAACGAATCGTATCACAAATGACATCGGATGCGAATACACGAATAATAGCAGAAGTTAGTGAAGGTCCCAGTGAAATAATTAATTCGACTAAAACAGTAATAAATCCAAATATTCCCAAATCTATAATTAATGCGATATCGAATGACATAATAGTATATTTACATGGTCGAAGCGTAAGTTCTAGTAAAATAATAGAGGTAATTGGGTCATTTACATGTACATTGCAAACTAATTTAGGAACATTTTTATTAACATCTAGTAATACACCGGTAACATTATATTATGATGCGTTATCTGGAAAATGGACGGATCCAACATTTACTGTAAGACCATATCCATTAACGAAGAAAACATTAGCGGATGCACATACAAGGAATGATGGCGGTGGTACGAGTCGTCAGGGGATTTTTTGTGCAATAAATTCGAATGAAGATACAATTGTCTTTACGGGATATGCTGATATAGCGACATCTACTACTCAGGGTTCAATATGGGTATTCGTCAAAGATTCGTCTAATAAATGGTCTCAACAGGGGAGCAAACTCACCCGAGGAACTTTACCGAATAGTGGATTTCCATTATCTATATCAATAGATGATACAGGAAATGAAATGATAGTTGGGGGTGGATCTAATGATATGGGTCCGACAATATTGGGAGATAATGAAATATTTCGTCGAGAAAATTCGATATGGACAAAGATTCAACGATTAGTAGGAACTAATGCAATAGGAAATAGCAATCAGGGAAGATCAGTATCAATAAGTGGAGATGGAAAAACATTAGCTGTCGGAGGTAATTTAGATGATACTAAAAATGGGGCAGTATGGATATTTAAAAAGGAATCCGGACTGTGGATACAAGAAACAAAAATAGCTGGAATAAATACAGAAAGATTAGGAACAGATGTTGAATTAAATTATAATGGGACTGTTTTATTAATATGCGGACATGGTAGTTCTGGTAATAGAACCACATATATATATATAAAAAATAACAACTTATGGACATTATTTAATGATTTTAATACAATTTTAACAAGTAAATCAATATCGATTCCAGCTGGTTTGGGATATTATAATTGTGCAATGGATAGAGATGGAACAAAATTTATGGCAATAACACAATTATTAGCATCTAATGGGTATGTGGTATTTATAACATTAGAGGGCAATGAAATATATGCTCAGAGATTGTTATTATCAAACTATAAAGAAGGAACACTTATAGATAATTTGAGTATCAATTTTGTCGGAGATGTAGCAATGAATAGACAAGGAACAATAGCTGTTGCATCGTCGAGTGAAGCTAGCACTATTGATGTATTTGGATATAATGCGATTCAAAGAACGTGGGATTACACACATACACTAACACTTCCAAGGATCGGAGGTATCATATTAAATAAACAAGGAATATCATTATCATTTAAAAATACTATATTAGTTGTGGGTAGTCCGCTAAATTACGAAGGAATTGGAGCTGTTCATTTATATACATTATTTGATGGGAAGTTTTCATTTTTAACAACTTTATCAGGGGGCGATTATGAACGAATGTCTGGATTTGGAGCATCGGCATCAATGAGTGGTGATGATCATTATTTAATGATAGGCGGAACGGTTGATAGGGGAGGATCAAATGGATCAGTATGGTTTTTAAATCGCGATGGGAGTACTTGGCGGCAAATGGGTTTAAAACATTTTCCTACAGATACATCGGGAACAAATTTTGGATGGTCATCCTCAATTAATGGAGATGGAACTGTAGCTGTTGTTGGGACCCTTTCTGCACAAAGAATTTATATATTTAGACGAACAGACACCGTATGGAATTTAATTGAATCATTACAGGCGGGAGATATACAAGGAGGGGGATTCTTTGGAAGAATTGTTGCCATAAATTCAGATGGAACAAAAATGGCTATAGGAGATCCAACTTATAGCTTTGGTCCTGGTACAAATCAAGGAGCTGTATGGTATTATACATATGACGGAACGTCATGGAGTACAACTGGAGCATTACAAGGAACTGGTACAGTAAATTTCAGTATGATGACATTTTCGAATGACGGAAATGGTCCGTTAGATATTAGCGGAGATGGAACAACAATTGCTGCTGGGGCTCAAAATCACAACAGTTTTTTAGATGGGGGTGTATGGATATTTTATAACGGAGTTTATCAAGCAGGACCATTACAAGGAACTGGAACTGTAGGTTTATCGACGAGACAGGGGACAAGTGTAGCATTAAGTTATGACGGAAATACTGTAGCATTTGGGGCCACATTTTATGGAGCAAATGGAGCTGTTATAATATTTACGAGAACAGGAACAACATGGAGTGAGCAACAAATAATAACATCATCTCATATAGTTTCAGGGAAACGTTTAGGTCATGATTTAGATTTAAGTGCAGATGGTAATGTATTAATGGTCAGTAGATTTACAGTAACAGGCGAAGCTGATACTATATGTGTATTTGAGCGGGTCAGTGGAGTATGGATAGAAAAAACATTATCACCAATTGTTGAAACAGGTATAAGTGAATTTGGACCAAAAATATCAATGAGTGATGAAGGAAGAATAGCCATAGCGACAACTCCAAATATAGTGCAGGGAAAGGCTGATTCATGGAGTAAATCTGGGGGATTTGTAACATTAGCATAATTTATGTAAATTTAAAATATAATAAATAACATTATATATATATAAGATAATGACGACAGATGCGAATACGAGAATAATTGCAGAAATAAATGAGTCTCCAAGCGAAACTATAAATTCTACTCAAAAAGTGATTAATCCAAATATACTAAAAACGATAGTTAATGCTATATCGGGAGATATAACAACATATCTTCATGGGAGAAGTATAAATTCAAGTAAGACAATAGAAGTTATAGGAGCATTTACATGTATATTACAAACTAATACAGGAACATTTTTATTAACATCAAGTAATACACCAGTAACATTATACTATGATGCTTCCACTGGAAGATGGATCGATCCGACATTCGGGGTGCGATCATATCCATTAACAAAAAAAACGCAAAAAGAGGATAATGTACCTCCAGATTCGGATGGGGAAACCAGGCAAGGATTATTTTGTGCGATAAATTACTTCGAGACTACAGTAGCAGATCCAGCATTTTTTGATTTAACTGCACCGAATAATGGATCATTATGGGTATTCGTTAAAAATAATTTAGAAATGTGGAGTCAACAGGGAAATAAAATAGTTGCTGACTCATCGGCTATTAGATTCCCATTATCGGTGGCGTTAGATGATACTGGAAATATAATGGCAATCGGTGAAGGGAGGAGCGAGGAACCTATGGGATTATTTGTTGGCTCATCTCGAATATTTACACGAGAAAATGCCGTGTGGACAGAAGGACAAACATTAATTGGTAATAATAATATTGGGGATAGTAACCAGGGGAGATCGATAGCATTAAGCGGAAATGGTTCAGTATTAGTTGTCGGAGGAAGTACGGATAATGCTAATAGCGGTGCGGTATGGATCTTTAACAGGAATTTGACAACATATATACAATTTACAAAATTAGCAGGACCAATATTAAATGGTTATTTTGGCGGAGATGTAGATATTGATGCAAATGGGACAGTAATATTAGTTGGTGCATTTGGTTCTGACAATGTGTATATATATACGTTAATTGGCACATTGTGGACATTATATTCAGATTATGCGTCAATATTGACCGCACAATCGATTGTTATACCTACTGGATTAGGTAAAGCTGTGGCAATAAATGGTGACGGGACTCGTCAAATAGCATTATCAACAATAGGAGATGTGGTCTTTTTAACATTAGTCAGAGTAGGAAATACATTTGTGAGTTCAATAGCACAAAAAATAAGTTTATCAAATTTTTCAGCTGGACAACAAATACATTTTAATTTAGCAATAACATTTACCGGAGATGTAGCAATAAATAGACAAGGAACTGTAGCAGTAGCATCATCTAACTATGCAAATACAGTTGATGCGTTTACCTTTAATGAAACAACAAGACAATGGACATATACAGAACAAAATATAGTTATTGCGGAATCCCCAAATAATTTATTACCATCTTTACAAGGGACATCATTAGCATTTAAAAATAATATTTTAGCAGTAGGGGCACCACAACATAATAATGATATAGGTGGTATACATTTATGGTCATTATCAGCAACAAATAAATTTAATTATTTAACAACATTATCGGGAAGAGATTACGAAAGAATATCATCATTTGGATCCTCCGCCTCTATAAGTGGAAATGGTCTTTATAGTATAGTTAGTGGTCCCACGGATGGAAATGGAAATAGGGGGTCTGTATGGTTTTATAAACGTGATGGAAGTAGTTGGACACAAATGGGAGGAAAAAAATTCCCTCCAATTATAACAATAAATACCAGATTTGGTTGGACTGTATCAATGAATTATGATGGTACAGTAGCAGTGGTCGGAATAGCCACTGGAAATAATTTTGTCTATGTATATCGGCGAACAAATGACACATGGACCCTGTCCGAAACAGTTACGGCACCAGATATACAACCGGGGAAAAGATTCGGAATTCATGTATCTATAAATAATGATGGAACGAAAATGGTGGTGAGTGATGATATATATGATTTTGGCATTGGATTTAGTCAAGGGGCTATATGGTATTATACGTATAATGGAGTTTCATGGAGTACTGCTGGAGCAGTACAAGGAACTGGGACTAATGATAATGATAGACTCACAACTTCAGAAGATGGAAATGGACCATTAGATATTAGCGGAGATGGAACAACGATCGCTGCTGGATCATATAGTCATAATTCATTTGATGGAGGTGTCTGGATATTTGAAAACGGGATTTATCAAGCGGGACCAATTCAAGCAAGTGGAACTGTAGGAGCAGGGACATTACAGGGATTTAGTGTAGCATTAAGTAAAGATGGGAATACATTAGCAAGTGGAGCAACTGGCTATAGTACCAACGGAGGAGTATTTATATTTACGAGAACTTCGGGAGTTTGGACTGAACAACAAAAAATAACATCTTCGCATGTTGTAGGAATCGAATTAATAGGTCATGATCTTGATTTAAGTTCGGATGGTAATATCTTGATAGTTAGCAGAAATTCCGCTGGTGGATTTGTTCCCGGCGGAACAGCAATATGTATATTTCAAAGAATCAGCGGAGTTTGGAGCGAAATAACACTAAGTCCAATTATAGATATCCCGCCAACAGAATTAGGACCACGAGTTACGATATCGGCCGATGGAAGTATAGCATTAGCTACAGCTCCGAGTTTTGTGCAATCTAAGGCAGGGACACTATCGGGAGGATTTATAACATTAGCTTAAATTAATAATTTATTAAGTTATTAAGTTATTAAGTTATTAAGTTATTAAGTTATTTCGTTGAGGATTTGTTAGATTCAAGTTCAATTTTTTCAATAATTTGTTTAAAAAGTCCGCTATCTTCAGGCATCGATCTATAGCCGTTAATTCCCTCATCAAATTCAAAAATAGTATAACCAAAAATCGAGTTAGGATTTTCTTTATAATAATAAGAATGATCATTAATAATTATTTCATTAGCTATAATTTTTTCTTCTGTATATGTTTTACATGGATTATCAGATATCATATCTGAATCAATGTTTTCAATAAATAACGGAATATTTGTTGGATTACAAACGCGACAATTTTTATTATCTGTGGTTAAGCATTCGATAGAAATTTCTTGAATAGCTTTGAGAAAACTAGAGAGTATAGTTTGATTCTGCATTGATTCTTTCAATAATTCCATATCAGTAGTTAACGACAATGGATCTAAATCATTTAAATTATTTGTAGGTATTTCATTTTTGGATTCAGGTTTAATACTAACATAAATATAAGGTTGAACAGTCCGTTCATCAGGTTTTAATGATTTATGAGAATTAATGCGAACAGCTCGGGCTATGATTTGCGATATTCGTCCATAATTCCAATAAGGTTCAAGTATATGAACATTACGTATATTTTTTAAATCTAAACCTTCAGCACCAGTGCTACTGATAAGTAATGTATTAATTATGTCACCATATTTATTTTTTTCACTGTTGAACATATCTTGAATTTCTCGTCTATCTTCGGGATGAACATTTCCAGATATAACTGCGAATCTTTTCACCTCATCTCCGCCGGTTTTTTTTCTAGAGAATTTTGGATGAATTCGCACATTTTCCATTTGTGTTTCAGTAGCAACAATGAATTTCATTCTATCACAATTTACAAGATAACATTTGGCTAATCTATGTACACCATCAATAATATGTTGTTTATCTGGAGTAAGAATGATAGGAAAATTTAAATCGCTATTTTTTATCCTTTCGAAATGATTTTTAAAACAAATGCGATTATCTAAAACCATATTAGGGGAGATTTGTTTTCCATTTTCCCACCAAGTGAAATCATCAAGATATTTAATCCAAAATTTCGGATTTAATATTTTTATTTCGTTTTTTTTAGTTTCATCTATTAATTTTTTAATACTATATTTAATCCCTAAATTAGTAAAGACATGTGATTCCGATATCCCATGGGATTCTGTAATGTCAGAGCTCTCTCTCGCAAGCTCCCAATCCCTCCGCCGTTGGGGGTACATGCAGCCACCGCCGAATAATTGAGTAGGCACCCCATTATCTTTAACTAATTCTAAGATAAATTGAGTAGGATTATCTTCTATTATATGCATACCCATTTTTTTAACAAATTCTAACGTTTCTTTTTTTCTTGGATCCGATTTTTCGATATACATTCTTAATCCATTAACTGTACTATTATCTAATATGTCGGTGATTTTATGGAATAATAAAGTTCCGACACCAAATCGAACATATTGAGCGTAAGTAACAATATCAACTAATTCAAGATAATTATTGGAATTTACATGTTTTAAAATGAAAATTCCCATAATTTCTCTTTTTCCAGCATCCATAACATGCTCAGCAACATAAGATATATATGGCCATTCGTTAGCATTTTCTGGAACAATATTTCCATGTCCTTGTTTAATTAATTCTTTAACATCATCACGGTCTGTTTTCCTAATTTGTATATCGAATGAAACAACATTATATAATTTTTCTGTTTGTGGCCTTATTGGTTCTGGAATAATGATTTGTTCTTTTTTCATTTTTTCCCTAATTGGTGTTAAATGAACAACTCCCTTAGTTCTCAATATTGCATGTCCCCTATGACTCCCGCCGATTTTACTTATAATATTATCTAAATACGAAGTATCAGGATTACCATATCCCTCAAATATGGTTTGATTTAGGATAAAATCGGTAGGTTCTGATGATAAAATATTACGAACTGGGGATCTACCACCTCCAGTTCGTCCTAATCGTTTGTTTTCTTTAATAGTTTTTTTAAGTAATTTTTTATAATTTATTAACTTATTTGCATATCGATCGATATTAATAATTTCTCTTAACGAATTATCAGGACTATCGGCTAATTTATAAGTTGCAAAAGCGACAATATTATTATCTTTATCAAAACCGATAGCAGAAATAAATGGCGGAGATAAATAGTCTATTGACAAATTAGATAAATATTTTTTAATAAATTTTTTAATAGATTTAAAATCATTTTTTTCGGCTATGCGAACAAGTCCATAATACTCAGCAGAGCCACCGTTAATAATTGTTGTACTCAAGGCCGAAGGAACTTCGGCTGTACCCTCATCATCATCCTTAACTTCTACTAACAATTTTAATTTATCTTTTTTAGATTTTTTAATTATGAATTGTTTCCATCCTCTAATTTCAAGATACCTCTGGATCGCTCCGAGTCCGCCGATGCCGACGAATTGAGAATAGACCAAATTTAGTCCACTCGAATTAGATAGGTTTTGATATAAATCGATTAATTTATTGGAAGTAATTTGTTCATCAACAATTTGTGGCGAAGCCACAAATGGTAGATCCAGCGGATCTATAATTTTATTTATATTATTTATATTGCTAATTGCAAAATTTGATGCTTGTCGCGATCTAACTCGATAGCTACTCGCATGTGCATTCCTAGGTTTTTGAAGACTCGGAACAGGTTTAAGCGGATATGACGGAAATTTTTGTTTTTCTTCCAATTCTTTATCCCTAGCTAATTGATATAACATATATTGATCTGGTTGCATAGGTAGATACCTAATAATCGTATTCAGTTCCTTTGGAAGTTCGATTTCTTCTGATTTTACAAAATCGTAAGAAATATAACTAACGAGTCCGAAAAGTCTATTCTGAAATTTTTCTTTATTTTTAATGGTTCTATTTTCTTCATCAATAAAATAGTTATAAAAATCGATATAATCTTCTGGCATTAATGGCTTATTAGGTTTTCCAGCTAACATATTAAAACAAATCGCTAATTCAAAAGGATTATTGGCAATAGGAGTCCCAGTTAATAATATTAATTTTAGATCTTTAGAATTAATAATCATATCATATAATTCTTTAGCATTTTGACTACCATTGGTAACTGCCCGAAAGAGATTATGAGCTTCATCAATAATTAATAATTTATTATCCAGAGAACCTAATCCAACAAGATTTTTGATTTTTCTAGACAATAAATTTATTTCTTTGCTAATAGTTCCTTCACTGGCCACAACCATTTGTTGTATCATATTACTAGCATTCATGGAAACAAATGAAAATTTTTTATCAATATATTTTTTTAAATCGACATCATTTAATAATCCAATAGAATAATCTAAATCATATTTAGATCTCAACCGAATATATTTAATAATATTATCGTAAAAATTTCCATGCAAAGATTTGGTTGATAATATTATCGGTTGTCGTTCATCGATAACATCCATTGCTATAGCAATGGCAGACATCGATTTGCCCATACCCATTCCATGATATAATAATATTCCTCTAGACCGAATATCTTTATTAGTTCCGCGCATATATTCACGTACAACATATTGATAATATTTAAGGAATTTCCATTTGGAATCTATTTTAATATTTTTAATATATTCGGATATTCGTATTGGAAAATCAGTGTTATTTCTATCCATTTTTATAAATATATATATATATTTATAAATTTAAATTTGTAGTGTCAAATTATCTATGGTAAAGGATTCGTTTTCCCAGCCATCAATAAATGATCCATGGACAATGTATACTATTGACGGATGTTGTTTTTGTAAAATGGCCCTAGAATTTTTTGAACATAGAGGATTAAAAATCATTAACGGTTTAGAGGAAAAAAATATAAAGGACTATCCCTCCACTAAATATTACGTAAGGGTGTATAAAATTAAAGATGAAGAAAAAAAAGTTTTTTTACAATCGATATTTTTAAATAATTACAAAACATTTCCAATAATATTTGAAAAAGATAAACTTTTTGGGGGACTTGATAGATTAATTGAAGATTTTAGTAATCCTCAATAAATAATAATTTTCATTTAGAGGCACCGCCTGCCGCTTTGTGACGACGGCCCCCCGACTTACGACGGCTCCTCCGCTTTCCCGTCTTGCTTCGTCGACTTCGGCGACGTTTCGGTGCTTTATCAGCTGACTTACGAGATCTTCGGCGTCTACCACCAACGATAGTCATATGTATGTTGCGTATATTAATATGTCCTAAAAAAAATAAAAAAAAATATTAATTATTTAAAAAATAATTTAATATTTTTTATAAAATTTTTATATATTTATTATATATATATTAAATATTTATGAATTCGGATTTTCTCTTATTGCTAATTGTTGTCCTTGTTTTGATTTTCTTCTTTGGGGGATGCAAAACCCCTTTTGAAGGGTTAGGAAAAGTTTTACCCAAATCCCTCCTACCCCATTGGTAAATTATCAATAAAAAATATATCATGGTATATTATAGCGTTATGGATATGATAACTGGTTCTGTGATTGTCTTATCATTTTTTATATTCGTATTTTTTCTATATAAAATAGAAAAAATATTATACGATATTGTTACGATAATGAAAATCATTATTGCGGGTATATTCCTTCCGAAAATATTATTCACATCAAGAAACACCTCAACAAGGAATTATTATAAATTAATTCCAGAAAATGAAATTAAAGAAGAAATAAAATTGTTACGAGAAGATTTAAATGAAGAAGAAGTTTGTTGTTTGCCCGAATCCATGGGGGCACTGCCTATAGATAATATTGAGCATCTAAATGATAAAGATGAGCGAATGGGTAGATTATATAAATATTTTGATGATTTGCGATTTATTAGGGATTTAATAAATAAAAAAACATTAATTAAAGAAATCATTATGCGTTTGAATATTCCTAATAATAAAATGAGACAAATGGATTCAGTGATTACTGATATAGCTGAATTATTAACAGAAAGAAATATGACAGCACCAGGAAAACTGGCAGTCGAAATTGCCAGTTATTTGTTAATCAATGTCCCTATAGTCAACAAAAAAGATAAATAAATTATTTTATACCTATAATTATGTGATTAGAAATGGATTAAAACTAGTAGCATCTTTTAAATTTTTTTTGGTGCAAAGTGAACATCCTTTCCAACAGCAACTTCTATAGGGTTCTTTTTTACATATTCGCTTTTTATAAAGCAAATATAATAACACCAATACTAAAATTAATAGTATTATAACATTATCAATATAAAAGAAAGCCATTATCAATAATTATATTAATGTAATTTAAATAATTATAAAATTATTTAAATTAATACAGGCCATGTTGTAAATCAAGTTCGCCATAATGCGATCCACGGTCGATTGACCCCCCTTGATCTTGTCTGGCTAAATATCTAGCATCAACAACATCATTTGGGCGATCATTGAGATAAGGTTCAGTTGCTTTGCATCTACAATTACTGCGATTATTGTTAACAAAATAAATAATGAGTAAAACTATAATAACACACATTAAAATTTTATGCATTTTTAGTATTGTTTATAATATTGTAAATAAAAAAATTATTAAATAATTTTAAAAATGTTAAATCTCCCATTTAACCCTAACATCTCTAGAAAAATCTTCAAATTTAAATTCTTTCATTGGTTCTTTATATGGATCTCTAAATAGATGTTGTCTCATTTCAAACATCCATTTATCTGGTATAATATTATTTTCGAAATAAGTATATGGAACTCCATTAAGTCTCCCCCAAATATAAAATAATGCATATACTCCGCATTCGGTTTGGGATTCCTGATGTCTAATTCTGGAAACTCTAACTTGTTTAAATTCTTTAATACCTAAATTATATGCGGAATTTATATCCGCAAATCTATTAACAGTTTTCCGCATCCAATTTGTCCACGCTTCAACTGGAGGATTTCCACTAGAATTAAAGAATTCTGCTGTCCATAAATTAGAATCACGCATATCAGCAAAAAGGGCCATCCAATGTTTCCCTTTTCCAGAATAAGTGTCTGAATTAATGATGCAACCAAACGTGCGATAATTTTTATCATATACATCATCTTTCATATCAATACTTTGTAAAGTATCCCCAACATTTTCATAATTAACCATATTAAAATTGTTGGGATAGAAATCATGAAATTTATGACTAAATTGAATTAAAATATTATCCAAATTTTCATTATTTAATAAAGTAACATCAGTCGGGCCTATAAGCTTAAAATTTGTCGTTAATTCTTTTTTAACGATATTATTTCCCAAACGATTTTTAATAATATTTTTATTTAATACACATCTTTCATCATTACATTGTAATTTTTGTTTTGCCTCTTCGATTATGGTTTTATTATTTGTATTAGATGTCCCAATAATTTTTCCTATTGCTTTTACAACATTATCACTAGAACAGACTCCATTTTTGCCAGATATAATAGAACATTCTGTTATTTCTTCAGGTATTAAATTTTTTGCTACCGAATCTTTAGGATAATCCATCGGACCTTTAATTAATGCTGAAGGTGGCATTTGTACTTTTACGGTAAAATCTGTATCAGGAACGGGAATGGATACCGTAACAGAATCGGAACCACCAGTTAGAGGGATTTTTTTATATACAGCATGATATTTTTCTCCAGTATTTCCTTCTCTTTTTATAAAGAAAACTTGTTTAAATCCTTTAGATTCTAATAAATTTTTCCAAAATTTAGCACTATGATAATATGCCTTATAATTTTGAAAAATTTCTTTTTGGGATTGAAGAACCATCAAATGAAATCCATGTAATACATCAAGAAATACATTTAATTTTTTATTAAATGCATCATGTTCCCTAATAATTAATAACCCGTTAAGTGTCAAGGCTTTATAAATTTCACCAATAATAACATCAAAATTTAAATGATGAAGGGTCATGAGACAAGTAATTAATTGAAATTTATTTGTAAATTCATTTGGAAAATTATCTGAAGATACTTGAATATAATTAATTTCATTACAATTCAAATCCTTTGGTAATAATTCTGTAACATACGTATTTGAATAATCGATATGTAAAATATCAGCAATTTTTTTCGCTATTTTACAATCGCCACCTCCAATATCTAAATAATTAATTATTTTATTTTTATAGTATTTAGCAGCAAGATCTGCGATAAAATTTCCTTGAGTTTTCTCTTTATGACTACTTAATAATGAAGGGAGAAACTTTGGATCTGACATAATATATTTAACAAAATATTCATTCATTGCACTATATATAAAGGAATCATTTGAATTGTTAATGGAAGAATTAAGTACACTACTCAATTTATCTGTAAACTGGGTATATAAATCAAAACTTTTTGGAAAAATAGTCCATCTAATAGAATCCAAAAATCTATATTTTAGGTCTCCGTCATTCCATAAATAAATAAGTTGATTATTTGTTGCTGGCGTAGGAATATCTGTTTCTATAGACATTGTTATATATTAACAATCAAAATTATTTATAAATTACGTGAGTAATGATATGAATTTTATATATATTAACGATTACGGGTATCGTTTATTTAGTTTTTATATCATCAAATTATAATTATTGAACTTTTGCTATTAATTTATAAATCTATATTTTATATGGATATAGGCATGCCAAGGTTATTATCATATATATAACATTTAAATTTATTTTATATGTTATATAAACTATCCGATGGCGTTTTCAAATCTAAAAAAAGGTGGATTTGGAAAATCAGATACTTCATTTGATATAATAACTGGAGGATTAACATATTGTGGAGGCGAAGAAATTGATTATTGGCTATCATTAAGAGCGAGTAAAATAGAAAAGGCAAAAATTATTAATGAAAAATTTATTAAAGAATTATATCCATTTTTAGGATCCACATCGTTAAGTTTAAGAAAATTATATGAATATATTTTAGATAATTCTACAGTGTCCGGATTATTAATCACCCAACTAAATATCATAATTGATTCCATAATAAATTTAGAAATAGATATAAAGAACTTACAATGTAAAAATCTTAAATTTATAACAATTCCCGAAGAAACAGTAATAGAAGATATCATAAGTAAAATTATAAATAAAAAAGCTATTGATGGATTACCTAAAGAAAAAATAAACCATGGAATAAGATCTAATTTGATATATAATCCAGATGATCTCCGAGAAATAATAAATAGGATTATCGAATATATAAATACATTTGTGGCTTGTGAGTTTCGTAGAAACGAATCGTCGCCACAAATGACGGATCCACGATTCGTTCCTATAAGCTTCGTTCCTACGAACTCACCGAACTCACCGAACTCACCGAACTCACCGAACTCACAGTTGGCAAACCGAGAATCAATTAAACCCATTAAAAAAATGAAAAAACATTTTAATTTTTCTACTTTAGAATGTGGGAATAGCGGATCCGCAATTTTAATTGATTTTAACGAAAAATTATTGGATAAACTGTTTAAAAAAGAAATAAGAGTATCGAAATATATTAAAGAATTAGAAATCTATTTTGGATATGTAATTGAACAATTAAATATTGTAATTGTTAAAATTAATGATTTGAATGCAAAACTTAAAACTTTTTAATATTTGCTAACACCATAACATCGCAAGCATAACCATCCTCGAGTACATCCTCTTTTTCTAATCTAATACGATCTAATTTAGAAATAAAACATATGGGTTTAATTTTATCAACTGCTATAAAAACCATTTCTGAAATATTGGCATTTGATAATGGCTTAATATTAATAATATCAATGCTAACCGACAATAGATCCCCGTCTTCAATGGTTGAATGTAGATCAATTTTATCAGCATCAAAATATTCTTCAGATAGACTTACTTTTTTTGTAATATCATAAGTAAATTGAAGGGGTGAATCCGCACCATTTTTTCTAATAGTCAATATATCACTTTGAACATCGAAATTATTTATAATATGTTTAAAACTTTTGCTGGGAAGTTTAAAATTTATTGGATAATTTGATATATCAAATTGTGTTTCATCTGGACGTTGTATTTTTTGAACGGTTTCAATTCCATATCTACGTTCGCTGTTTAATTCATAATCCTTAATATATAATCTTAAAATACTGTTAAATTCTTTTTCTAATAAGAAAGTTATTTTATAATGAGGTTTATCTAAATTTCTGAATATTTTTTCGAGAGTTTCCCTTTTAATATCAATGCTTATCGGTTCTTTGCAATAAAAATGATTTAATCTTTCGCATTGAAATATACATCGTTTAATCACGGTTTTAGTGTGATTTTGAGATGTTATTGTCATCGAATTGGGAGTGAAATCCATGCAAATTTCATTAGCCATATATGCTTTATCGAGGGAAAATAATTTCTTAAATAGTCGCGGATTTTGATAAACTACTTCTAAAATATTATCTTCATGTGATGGTTTATCAACAATCCCTCTTATTTCTATTGGTACATTTAATATGAGTTTTTTAGGTCTTCCTGGTCTTTTTTTTTCTCTATTTTTATTTTTGGGTTGATAATTTGCTTTCTCCATGTTAATGTTTATGTATGGACAGAATCCGTATAACAAGACTATAAGGCAATCCCCCAAGTTCCTATATAGAATATATATTAACGTTTTAATCTTCTTTCTAATACGAAATCTTTAAATAAGACTTCGATATTTCTCCATTCATCAGTGAATGATAATTCCAATAAATTTTTATAATGCCCACGCAAATATTCTTTTAGGGCTGTTTCAGATTTTTCAGTATATATTCGATCTAGAATGGGATTTTCAGAAATAGCATTAATTAATTCCTTATAAAATAAATTTAAAAGTTCGTAAACAACCTTAATAAAACTTGTGGCCTGTTCAGCATCATTTCTATTTATATCGTAAACATGATATAAATAACTTCCGATGATACCAAACGTTATTTTTTTATCTAATACAAAATTTGAATATTCAGTGTTATCATTTAAACGTGATATTTTATCAAATCTAATTAATAATTTGTCAACAATTGATTTTTTTAACGCATCCATATTAATAGGTTTTCTAGTATAATCATCGAAATCTGCCCTGATGCCTATTAATTTATTATCGAGACATCTATCAAGAATAGTTTCTTCAATAATATTATTATACCGCATAGGTCTCATGGGACTACCAAGACTAATTTTTTTAGCTAAATCAGCACTCACTGTTATAGTCCCGAGTTTATCAGACAATATCCTATAATTTATACCATCCAGAGTTTCAAATATAATGGCGACATTTGATAATTTATTAACGTGATATTCAATAGATGGTTTGTCAGTAGTGCTTAAGCCTGTATATCTAATGACATTATTATATCGATTTAAAACTTTATTCGTTAAACCAGATATTTCAGAGACTAATAAATTATGTTTTACAATATATTTAGTATCAATAAGGGGTAGACTATCGAAAATAATAGGATTTTTAGTTATTTTATTAATTATAATTACTGTATATTTTTTTAATAAATAAGTAATCATACCAGTTAATAAGCTATTATTAGTATCTGTACGCACTTCGTGCGAAGATAAATCCGGCGGAGGGACTAAATATTCTTTTAATATATTTTCCATAGAATCTACACGACTTACTGGCAATAAATTATACCGAACAAGTAAATAAGCAATAGCATCCCATTGCTTTATATCTTTCTGGGTAAGTTTTAAGCATAATATATCATCTTTTAGATTCTCAACCCTATTCTGTAATAATTGTCTTTCTTCTCCTTTAGATGTTTCTAAAACTTTAGATATAAAATAGGTGATTAAACGATTACCACTCTTATATTCGATATTATTTATTATTTTACGTAGTTCTAGCATATCATCAAATTCTTCAACCGATTTAAAAATAGTCATATCTTTAGAATATGATAAATGATATGTATTATAAACATTTTCTATATTATTTCTCTGAAGATATATATTATCAATAAAAGTTTGACTCATTTGATTGGACAATATATCAATATAAATAGTACTCCTCACTATCATAATCATAAAATACAGATCATATTCTGATATGGTGAAATAATCATAAATCAATACCAAATTTGTTAAATTATGTTTATCGGCTAATATATCATTTATATTTTTTGAATGGTTATCTAGATTTTCTATTCCCTGATTAAATTTATCATATGATGAAGTATCATATCCCCTAATTATTTCAGAAATATGTTTGAAATATGTTTCCGAAAGACTCCGAAAAGATTTTAGATAATATAATCGGTCAGTCAATAACTTATACAAATTATCCATGTAATTACAATTATATATATATAAATTATGGATTAAAAATAAAAAAGAATATATATATAAATTTTAAATAGTATGTCAAATACTGATACTGAAACCGAAAGCGAATATGTTGATGTTATACCAAAAGTTCATCCACAATTAGCTCCAGAAAAACATGATGGGACACCAAATATAGGAGAAATTCCGAAAAAATCTTTGGATAAATCTAAAGGTCTTTGGACATCATTACAAGCGAATAGAAATATTATAATTGGGATTGTTATTGTTATTATAATAATAGCTGTGGTAGCATATTATATATATCACAAACCGAAACCATGTGATGTAGGGATTAAGTCATCAGATAAACCACCTAATCACCCAGATGGTCCTAATTTAAATAATAAATTTAGACATTACCGACATGATATGACAGAACATCCACATATTATAACGCCAAAGGGTCCCCAAGAAATGTTGGATGAACATGGTGAATTAAATAAATTAGACGAATCGAATAAATTCGATAAATCGGATAAATCGGATAAATCGGATAAATCGGATAAATCGGATAAATCGAATAAATCGGATAAATCGAATAAATCGGATAAATCGGATAAATCGGATAAATCGGATAAATCGTGCGAAATAGATATGTTAAACGGATCATTAGGCGAGCACAATCAATTAGATGATATATGTGGGGTTAAATTGAATGACGGTAATATATGTCGAAATCGGCCCTATATGGATGTGGGTTTTTGTCGGCAACATATGCAAATGACATAAAAAAACTGAATTCTATATAATTTAAATAAATTACTGATATAATTTTATATTAGAGATAGACCTATCAAATACATATATAAGAAGTAATCTGTATCACATGGAAAAAGAAATTTGTATCCCGCATGCGAGAGTTCGGCGTGTGTTAGATCATTGATCGCAAATCGAGAAGTGGATAAAAAACGTAATCCTTTAAAAGTTGAGCAGAATGAATATAAAGCTAATAAAGAAGCATTAATCAAAAATGTAGTAAAAGTATGTACAACTATAGATGGAAAAAAGGAATATGATATAATTGAAGTTACGCCAAAAATGAGAGAAGAAATTGAGGGAAAAGTTAAACAATATGAAACAAAGAAAACGGAATTAGAAACAGAATTAAATATGTTATCTTCCGCCAGAATTAGATTCGATAGTTACATTGAATATCATCTCGCAATTGTGGCAGATGAACTAACAAGACAATTAATTCTCCACGCAATGGATAATGCATTGGATAATGAGAAAAAGACTATTTATTCATATCATTTACATATGGCTAATCCGCAAATTATTCCATTATACAAATTATTTAATAATTTATCATGTTGGACAAATTGGGTTGATGAAATCGAAGAGAAAGAAGAGAAAGAAGAGAAAGAAGAGAAAGAAGAGAAAGAAGAGAAAGAAGAGAAAGAAGAGAAAGAAGAGAAAGAAGAGAAAGAAGAGAAAGGAGAGGAAGAAGAATATGATGACTTTGAATACTCATCTGATCATCATTTACAAAAAATGTTCATTACCTATGTAGGAAAATTAATCAAGAAAATTAAACAAGAATATCCCCAATATGAAAATTTAAAAGCGGGTTATGATATTAAAATATATATGAGTCAAATATTAGTCGAATTTTGTAATCGTGTATTTGTCCATACATATATGTTAGTTCAATATCGCAATCAGAAGACAATCGATTATGAAGCATTTATGCACGTAATACGAGCATGGCTTTATGATGGAATTGAACCTGATATATATATTGAGAAAAAAGAAATCGAAGAACACAGGGAACCTACCGCACAAGAAAAAGAACAAAAAATAACGAAAAAAAATTGTCCAATGATTAAACGTCAATTTTACGATCTTGTGTATGATTTTCCATGTTCAGCTTTTGAAGATATTAAAGAATTAATTGATTATTATGGAATTGAAAAGGTAACTGAAGGGGAAAAACTAATCAAATATTCCCGATTCGAAATTCATCCAGAAATAAAAAAGCCTGAACGTTCTTTGCTCCGCAAATTCGAGGCAGGACCAGTTGCGGAAATCCCCAAAAAAGCTAAAGCTCCGAAGAATAAAGTGGAGAAAGAAGCACCGAAAGAAGCACCGAAAGAAGCACCGAAAGAAGCACCGAAAGAAGCCCCGAAAGAAGCACCGAAAGAAGCCCCGAAAGAAGCCCCGAAAGAAGCCCCGAAAGAGGCCCCGAAAGAGGCCCCGAAAGAGGCCCCGAAAGAAGCCCCGAAAGAAGCCCCGAAAGAAGCACCGAAAGAAGCCCCGAAAGAGGCACCGAAAGAAGCACCGAAAAAAGTACAAAAAAAAGTACCGATTAAACCCAACAAAGAATTAGCAAAGGAAGTACCTAACGGAGTACCGATTATACCCAACAAAGAATTAACTAAAGGTCGTAGGACGAATAAGACATAGACAACCATAATGCCAATATGATTAAAGTTAAATAAATTACTTTTGAGATTTTAAATCACAAGTATCTTTAATACAAAATTTAATAACGGTCAAAAATTCAACAATGAATATTTTAACATCATTAAAACTAGTATCATCACATAATGATATTCTTAATATACCTTTTTTTAATAAATCATCAAATCCCATGGCATAAACAACATGACTGGCTGATTTGCTTTGCGTATTACAAGCAGACCCAACACTAACAATAATATTTTTTTCTTCGAGCATTTTTTTCATAACACTATTACAAATAGGTGGTTGAGTTCTTTTAACTACCGATAATAATAAAGTATTACAAAGATATCGATGAGGATCGGAATCGGAAATGAATACAATTTCTATTGAATTGTGATATTTATTTAATTTTTCATTCCAATAATCAGACAAAGATTTACAAGGGATATGTTTTGCTAATTCATCCATAATAAATAACTTTTTTTTTAATAAAAGTTCGTTTTTATTTATTCGATTATTAAAAACTTGTTTCATAGCTAATTCGGCACTAGCAATTAATGCGGTATTTTCGGTACCACCGCGTAAACCATCATTTTGACTCCCAGCAATTAAAGGTTTTAAATCATATCCTTTAAAAAAGTCTTTCCTAATAACTAAACAACCCAAGAATTGAGGTCCGTGGAGTTTATGAAAACTAAAATTAAATGCATCAATAATATTTTCGGGATTTAATGGAGATTTACCGAAGGATTGAGTGCAATCAACATGAAAAGGGATATTATGCTTATGAGCGATACGTCCAATATTCAAAATATCATTTATAACACCAGTTTCATTATTTGCACTCATAACCGAAATTATGGCAGTTTCCTTTTTAATATTCTGTTCAACATCATCTGGATGGATAAAACCCAATTTATCTGGAGAAATAAAGGTAGCGGTAATTTTTCCGAGAGATTCTAAATCTTTAAGGCAGGAGATAATAGATTTATGTTCAATAGCCGAAGTAATAATATTCGGTATAGTTTTTTTAATAGCAAAATAGCTTTCGGCAACTCCGCGGAAAATATAGGCATTCCCCTCGCTTGCTCCTGAATTAAAAATTATATAAAAATCATCAAGATTAAATTTACATATATCAGCAATATATTTTTTAGCTTCTAATATTTTATTTTTACATTCAACCCCATCAGCATAACTCGAAGACGCATTACCTTTATTAGTCCAAATTAGAAGTTCTTTAATTACATTTTTATGCATAAATGTAGTCGCATTATTATCTAAATATATTTTATCATTTAAAGGACTATTCATTTATAATTATTTTTTTAATATATTTTTAATACTATAAAAAAATTATAATTTAATTACTTTGTCCGTACATGTCTATTTTTCATTAGTATATAATAGGAAATGAATATTTAGATTAGACGTTCTTCCTATACGTTGTGCCCTTCCTGCAACTTGGGATTCAATATTATCATTTATTATTTTATGGAAGAATATCAAATCGGTGGCGAATTGAAGATTCAAGCCAGCACAATGTTCGCTTGAATTAATTAATAAAACTGTAGGGTGAATATTAGAATTTTTGAAAGTACTAATAATGGTAGAAATCTTGGAATGAGTCCCCTGCAATTTTAGATATTTAATAGAATTTTCATCTAAAGTTTTTTCGATATTATGCAAAGTTTCATTAAAATTTGCAAATACCAGAACCTTCCTATATTTTGGAGGCTCTAATATACTCTTACCGATTATTAGCTGTTTAATAGACATATCTACCGTTTTTTTATTAACTGGGGGATCTCCATTAATAATATCAAGTAATGCTTTAAGCTTAGGATTAATCTTGGGATCAACATTATTTTCCTTATCTTTAACATGAGAACTTTTAATTTCGTGTTCGTCCCCAGTTGCTTCGACTATTGAATTAATATCAAATTCTTGATTAATAAATATAACATCCTTAGAGAAATTAATATCAGCATCACAGTTAGGACATTTGGCTGTTAATTTTATAAGATGACTTCCTTTAATAGCACATTCATCACATAAAATTATTCCGCAACATTTATTGATGAAAACATTAAAATCTTTAAGTTCCAGCGAACATATTTGGCATTCTCCAGCTTTAATATTATCTTTAACTCTATTTATCGCAAGACCATTATTGCGTTTACTTTCTTCATAAGTGTCAAGAATTTGTTTTAAAAATTCATCAATAATATTATCTCTAAATAATAACATATCATTTATTGGTCGCATATGTTTAATCTCCGTTTCAATCTTTGATAATACATCGGAAGAATAAAAATGAGAGACCATCAAAGGTGAAATACCAAATTTATTATCATTGCTTAATCTTTCTAAATACATTATGGCTGATTTTATTATTTTTATAATAGCATTATCATGTAAAAATAATTTATATTTTTCTCCCAATATTTTTTCAAATATATCAGCAATTGAGAATGATTTAATACCTAATGATTCGGCAGCGGTTTCAATCGCATCTCCGTTAAGCATTTCGGCAATAGCATTTTCACCCATAACATCTAATAATTTAAGAAAATTATCATCAGGATTTTTATAAACATATTTATAGAAATTAATATTGGGAATATTAATTGACTGTTGAGTAAATGTTGATTCATTCCTAAGATTAAGGTTAGAAAATAAGAATGTTTCGCCGAGAACATCGTGCATTAATACTTGTGATGAATTAACTATTCTATCGATCATATTTTCGTAAATTTCTGGTTTAGATTTTTTGAATGTTTTAGTTCTAATTGTGGCACTAACGAATATATTAAATAGGCTCCCTATTAGAACAGCATGAAATGGAATACTAATTGAATCAAAATCATCATATATAACTCTGGACCATACACATGATTTTGATATTTTCGCAATAATATTGATTATATTTCGTATATGACAGCTTACTTTCGATTCTCCATCTAAAAGAAAATTCGGGGTAACATCTCCATTTTTAATTAATATGATATCAAAATAATGAATAATATTACGCTTAAAATAATCATAAAATTTTTTTAGAGAATATACATCACTAACAACTAATAACTTTAAATTTGTAAACATTTTAATAGCATCAACCCATTGGTCCAATACGCTTCTTCCAACAATTATCAAATTTGGTCGGAGAATTCTATTATACTTTTTTGTGACTGTTGTTGTGAATCGAAGATTATTTATAGAGCTACATTTACATATATTAACCGTTTCAGATATCGGTTTAGGAATTTGATTAGAAAGTATAACGGCTAAAATAATGATCGTTTTTCCTGAACCAAATGGTTCGCTAAGTACAATTGAATTATATTCTAAAATATTTGGGTTATTTGTCAAATGACCTACTAAATTTTTTTTTAAACTAACCGTTATATATCTTTGTTCTTCTAGATCAAGAATAGCTTTAACTAAAGTTTTTTGATGCGGATATAATTCGGTTTTTAATCCTTTGGGCGTTTCTGCGGAAACAAATTTTGGGGATAATAACGTCATTTCTCCTAAAACATGTTTTATATTCGTAAATCTTAGATTCATCAGATTATCCTCAATGTTATCCCCAACATCCATTTTATTATTTACGATTCGTTCCTACGAACTCACACGATTCGTTCCTACGAACTCACACGATTCGTTGATGCGTTAAGTTTCGTTCCTACGAACTCACCTACGAACTTACGAACTCACGTATTTATATAATATATATAATGCATTTTCAAATTTAAATAATTTTTGAATATCCAATAATAGTTTTATATTGTGGGTTATCATATTCATTTGCTGTACATAACCCTATCCCGCGACCAATAATAGAATTTGGTCCACGTAAACGTAAATGTTTATTCCGAAATTGACCAGATAACTCACCTAAGTCGTATAGTACGTTATCTTTGTCATTAGTGGTAGCTAAGTGATAAATGACTAAATTAGCACCAGCAAGGTATTTTAAATCTTTAGTATCTACATCTGTACTATCCGCATCTTTATCAGTCGAATCGAATACCTCGATAATGATATCTTTGGCTATAATATCTTCTTTAAATGTAACGATTATGAGATCATCAAAGTTAGCCGTTGCTTCGATGGGAATTTTAACCATCCAACTAACAACCTCATCTCTAATAATTTCATCAACCAACATTATATAAATGAGAATAATAATAATAATAATAAATAAGGCCTGATATAAATTAGACGATGTCATTATATATGTATAAAAAATAAATTTTAATTTATAAATTACTTCCTAATGAGTACCGATCGAAAGGTTAATTGATTAATTGATTAATTGATTAATTGATTAATTGATTAATTGATTAATTGATTAATTGATTAATTGATTAATTGATTAATTTTTTTGTTGCTAGATCATCAACATAATAATTCATCCACCATTTTAGATATTCAATTGATTTTATATCATCTGGGGGATAACAATGAGAATGTATATGAAATGAATTCAACTCACAATTATTTTTATTTAATACATCTAGTAAATTATGCATTATATTAATGAGATCTAGATTTTCTACGGCTTTAAACATAGTATTCACAATATTATGTTTAATAACATAATCTGGAAAATTTCCGATAACATATTTTGAATCTATAACCATATTAATAACCATATTTGAAATATTATCACTTATCAAATGTTCTAATGCTTTGATTATACCTGTTAATTCTCCACGCTGATTACTTGTTTTATATTTTTTACCATTAATATGTATATTGGGAACCAATCCGTTAGATTCAACAGTTTGATTATCTGGAAAAACAATTATATAACCATAACTCGCCACACTATTAACTTTTCCATTATTTTTACATGCACCATCAGAAGCAAGCCAAATTGTTTTTTCATTATCGGTTTCAGTGTTGATAGCGATTGGCAATAAGTCCTCACTGGACTTATCAGTATGGTCATCATTTAAATCAGTTAAATCATTATCTTCTGAATCTCCATCATATTCGTAAGTTCGTTCTAGATTCGTTGCACTTATCACGCCTACGGACTCACCGGACTCACCAGGCATATCTATTGAATGAATATCATTGGGATTCCAATCAATAGAATTCTGATTTAAAGATTCAAGAAATTTATTACATTGAACAAAATGATCACAATATTTAAAATTTTTTAAATTATTATCATCCTTATTTACAAAATTAGTATTAGAAGGATGTCCCCATATTAAAACGTGATGTTTTTTGGCATTAATGAGATTACTTTTTTGTTCCGCAAATTTTCCCCATAACATAAACACTACATGATCATATTTATCGGAAATATCAGAAATAATTTTATCGGTATATTTATGCCAAAAGAGATGAGAATTGGGCTTTCCAATTACGGTGGTAAGTGAAGAATTTAATAACAAAACTCCTTGATCTATCCATTTGTCCAAACAACCATGATCAGGTATATTTTTAATTAATTTATGATGTAAGAGACATTTATAAATATTATATAAACTATCTGGAACGGGTTGCCTTCGAGGAACTGAAAAAGCTACCCCACAAGCATTTCTCCTATTTGGATAAGGATCTTGCCCAATAATAACAACATTTAGATTTTTGATGCGTTTAAATGCATTAAAAATCAGTTCTGGAGCAGGACATAATAAATTAGGATCGTTAACTGATTTATTGATATTATCAATAACATCCTTTAATAAATTGCGATTATTTCTGACTAATAAATCTTTAAAAGGTTCTGACACATCTTCGAGGGATTTTTTTAAATCTTCGCTACTTAAGGCTAACATGCTAGATAATTTATTAATTTATAATTTTATATAGTTTTAAATATATAATTAAAAATTTCAATTTTATAATAAAATATCTTTATAAAATGTCGTTATGGACTAATAAGTCAGAATTAATATTAATGATTGTCGTGGCAATATTATTGATATGTTTATTAAAAGATTATTGGAAAGAAAAATATGTTTCTAAAGAAGAAAAAGCGAATGTAATAACAGAATGGTTTAATAAAAATCCCGATCCTAAATATATTAATTATAAACACGATGTTGAAGATAGTGATATAGTTGAATATTTAGATATTAAACAAGGAATTAAAAATGGAAATAAAGTATTAACACCAAATGATGTAGCTAAATTATTAATGTAAATTAAAATATATAATTCAAATATATAAATAAAGATTAGACTCTGTCTAATCTTGGTGTGCAGCAATATAGTCGTATGGAAATATTAGCGATATTTTTGTTAGTAGTTATAATAGTAATTATTTTATGTATAATTTATATGTTTAGAAATAAGATTATGCGTAGAAGATACAAAAAAATATATAAAAAATCTGGTGGACTATATGATGATAATGCAATTTCTGCGTTAAAAATAATTAATAAAATTGATAAACCCAATCTCGAAGATTATTTTAATGCTGGAACAATAATAGGGTTCAATATCATGCAAGGAGATTTTACAGAAAATACTAATGCGATATCTGATGTAATATATAATTATGGAACTGCTTTAAATCGCATATTACAAAATGAGAGGGTTGAAAATCCTCATGATATAGATAGACAATTTATGCTAAATAGAATAGAAGATTTTGAAGCACGAATTATAGAAACTAATATTGATATTCCTGAACTCAATGTTATTGATATAACTTTACATGAGGCAAAAGATAAAGTGAAAACCGAAGATATAGCGGAACGGAAAACAGAATCTATATTAAATACTAAAAAAGATTCTGCAAATAAATTTATTGATAAATCGATAAAATATACATCCGATACACAAAATGTCCATGATAGTTTATTATGCCAAGATTTACGAGAATCGCTCCATTCATTAATGAAAACTTGCGATATAACAAAAACATTGGACGAAACTCTTAATGAAATTAGAGAATTCGTAACCAATAAATATTCTGAAAAAGCGAATGGAAATAAAATTAATAAAATATTTGCTACATTAGATACAATAAATGAAAATAATTACATTGGAACTCTTAATACATATGAAGGAGAAATAATAAAAGTTATTTGGGACAGAACGAATCAAATTGGGAACGCTGCCAATTCCGACAAAATGAAAGAAGCTCTCATAGATAGTATGGTAGATTGTTGGGAAAATGAAATATTAGTATGTATCAATGGCAGATGTGCTAGATATATATCGAGCATATCAACATTAGATTTCGATAACTCAGTTGGTCAAGTGGGAACTAAAGAAACATATAGAAATGAAATCTTAGAGAAGACAAGACAATTATTAGAAGAAGCAATAAAAGAAGCAAAAGAATCAGCAAATGATGATATGAAAAAAATAGGATTATCATACGAAGACCCAAAAATATCAATTAATGAAAAGGTAGAAAAAGAATTCAAGGAAAATTTAAGAAAGAAAATAGATTCCATGGTAGATAAATATAAATCGAAAATGGCGGGGCCAATGGGTGAAGAAAATCTAGAACGAATTCGCATGGAGACACATGTTGCGATAGAATAAATCATTGTATTGGAATGTTTTAGGAAATAAATATAAACAAATAATGATGCAGATGATTAAAATGAGAATATAACTGATAGGAATTTGAATATCATAACCTCCTAAATAATTTCCTTCAATTTGATTAATTATACGCCTAAGTTCAAAAATCCGTGAATTTAGATTATTTATATCTTTTTTTCCAATAAAATTTTTTTCAATTTCATTAATATTTTTTAATATTATTTTTAATTTATTAATATTTGTATCCTTCCTACTTTTTATGAAACCCAGTTTGCTCTTCAATAGATTTATTTTATTATTAATGACATATTTTATATAATTAATGTATGTTTGAACCAAATTGAAGAAATCATTAATTAATTGAGGCTCGACCGAAGTTTCAAAGTCATCCTGCCCTTTTTTTAAAACTTTGATATATAATTCAGCATAATCCGCTACTGACATTTCATGGATAGGTTTTTGTCTCGCTATTCCAAACCATTTTCCTAGATTAATATCTACAATGGAATTCAAAAGGAATTTTTTAGCATTGGTTAGGAAACATGCAAAATTATCACTAGAAAATATATAGTTTTGATATTCTGTAGGTAATGTTAATATATATTCTTTCCATTTAAGGATACGTTCACAAGGTATTTTTTTTCCAGAACTTAATGTTATACCACTTGAATATTTCCTACATAGCTCACAACTATAACGTACGTCATCTGGTGAACACGTACTCCATTGGCATTGCACCACATGTTCTAAAAATTTATTACAACCATTGAAATCATAACATTCAAATTTATAATATAATTTTTTTGAATAATTCCATAACACATTAACTTTTCCAATTCTCTCTTTAAGTTTTAATTTCATTCTAACTATATCAATTTTTAGTTCTTTTCCTAATTTTTCGGCATATTCATTTGCAACCTTAGGATTTATTGTTACTCCTTCTAATTCTTTGATTATATCTTTTGGTGTAATATTTACATTATAAATTAACTCAGACTCAGATTTTTTTACATTTTCTGTGATAATCGGTTGGCTGATTGATAATACTGGCATTTTGTAAATATTACTTTATATTATTATTAAATATAAAATAAAATATATATAAAAAATGCCAGTTGAATTAAATAAGGATTCTAAAGGGTCATATTATAGATGGGGAAAATCTGGACATAAATATTATTATATACCAAATAATACACATAGCAGAAATTTTGCAAAACGAAAGCAAAAAACAAGGTATAGCCATTAAAATCTCGCAAAAAAGTAAAATATAAGGACCCAAATAATTAGTAAATATATATGATAATCTTCCAATTTAATATATAGAATTAAAATTTGAATTTGGGTTTAATATAATAAACCCATCTCAATATGCTAATTGCTATCGGTGGACGTTCGGGGTCGGGTAAAACCAATGTAGCTAAAATGTTACAACAAGATATTGAGAGTGTAATGATACAGAGTGGTGGATCTACGACTTCCCAGAGCATGTCTCCGAGTGAGTGCGTAATTTCCCTAATTCCTAAAAAAATTATATATATAGGTATGGACAATTTTTATATAGAGACGAATGGAGATATGAATTATAATTATGATCATCCTGATGCGTTTGATTGGAATGCAATTATTAACATATTAGAGAGGATTAAACGGAAGGAATGGATTAAAATTCCAATTTATGATTACAAAAATAGCCGACAAAGTGGAGAATTTACATTATATGAAAATTATGATATTGTAATATTTGAAGGAATTTTAGCCTTAGCATCAAACATCTGTCATCATTTCGATGTTCGTATATATGTGAATGCTGATTCAGATATTTGTTTATGGAGAAGAATACAACGAGATGTAGAATCAAGAGGACGTACCATTAATAGTTGCGGAAAACAATTCTTTAATATAACAAAGAAAGGAGCAATAGAATTTATTATACCAACAAAAAAATATGCTGATTTTATATTGGATAATAATTATATAGACAATTTGAATGAATTGAAGCAAAGTAATGGATATAAAACATTGCTGAAATATATTAAACAATTAATTAAATAAATTTAAATATAAATTTAAATCTAAGTATTACTCTAAGTATTACTTTCTATATTTTTAATAAAAGCAATAATATGAGTTGTTAAATTAGGACAATATTTATCAACTTCTGCTATTACCATAGGATTTATTTTAATTTTAATATTATATTTGTTAGACAGCTGAATAATAGGTTTAGCGTAATTATTTAATTTATTTAAACTAGATTCCAAATTTTTACTAGTTTGAACATCCTTACAGAATTTTTTTATGGCATTAATAACGGCTTTATCAATAATCTTATATGCTATCACTGTTGTCATTTGATAATATATATATAATATTATAAAAAAGAATAATTATTAATTGTTTTCTTATTCTGATGAGCGTTTATCTACTCAGTCAGATATATTAACGAAACAATTAATAATTATATCCACACTTGGCATTTTTTTAGAAGACATGGGGTGGGGGGATTGGGCACTGCGAGAGGATTCCCCCTCTCGCAAGATCCCCTCTCTCGAGTGCTCCTTTTGCGGATATGTAAGCACATGAGTGGGTATAAGAAATTCCTTAGTTGCCTTATTCCCCTGTTGAATAAGCCAGTTTTTATCTTCGTTAGTTATGTCAAAATTCATAGAAGAAAATTTTCCAGTATTTATCATAATTGTCCGCGATATATCAGTTTTCTTAATATGTAATTGCTGTATTGTGTCATGCATAGAAGAAATAAATGATTCAATATAATCTTTTATATTTGATATTTCCATATTATTTTGTGCATTATCAAATATGAATTTAAACCCTAAAGTTTGCTCATCATTTTTGATGATTACTGCTTGGTTTGACGAATAATCAATCGTTCCTGATTCAAAAACATATTTTTTTATGTCCATGACATCATTGATATAATCAAAAACATTAATAGGATAATTTAAAAGAAGACCGCCGTCAATATATAACTCACCTAAATATTCGACAGCTCTAAAAATAAATGGATAACTGCACGATATCCGTATTGCCAGTGCTATAGGCATATCTGGATAAGTTTTATAAGAAAATAACACAGTTTTTTTAAGATTTAGATTACTCCCTGTTATGACTAAAATTTTATTCTTATCAATTTTCAATTGATTAAATGTATATTTCGGATTTCCTGTTAATTCGCAAATATATTTTTCACATAAATTTAATAATTTATTGCCTTTACAATAACCATATTCGGAACATATTCTATATATATCCCTGAGTATCCCTACTGAATCATCCTTTAACTCTTTCAAATTTAATTTTTTAAGTTCCTTATTTAAAAATTGAACACTAGCTCCACATGCCAATAATGATGCGAATAAAGAACCAACCGAACTTCCAGCATAATTATCAATATTTTTTAAAATCCCTCGAGAATCTAATTCCTCTAAAGCTCCGATATAAGCACAAGCTAAGGCACCTCCTCCAGAAAATACTAATGATTTATATTGCATATATATATAAAAACTTGAATTTTATTATAAAGGTAATTAAAAGTCAATTATATACTAACAATGGACATTTCGGAATTAATTAATAATTTAAAAGAATTCGATTCTAAGAGTCGTGACTCTAACGGAGTCACGACTGGGGTAAATACCGTGATCCCTACATGCGACACCTCTTTGAGTAAACGTCCGTTAAATGAGCGTTTGACATTTATAAATGCTATTTTGGCACCATATAATATTAAATTTAGGTGCGAAAAAATATCCGATGATCAAATTGGTCGGATTATATTAACTCAATCAAGGAATCAAAGTGATTTTACTAACCCAATTACATTTCAATGTAATGGATTAATATTAGATTCAACAAACTGGAAAGTATTAGCAGTTCCATGTTGTGCATTTAATCCTAGATCAAGCTTAAAAAAGATAGAGGCATTATACAAAGAAAATAAATATAAATTATATAAAATTTATGATGGAACTATAATTAATTTATATCACTATAATGATAAATGGATTTTAGGTACAACAAATAGTTATGAAATGAATGATTGCAAATTTATGGGGTCTAAAACATATATGGGATTATTATCCGATATCATTAAGCAATATCCTGAATTTTCTTTTGAAAAATTGGATATTCATTATAGCTATTGTATTGGATTTAAGCATCAAAATATGCATTTATTTTCGGCAGATAAGCAAAAGGCGTGGTTTATTCAAAAAACTAATTTGGAAACAATGGTTACAGATTATACAAATATTACTGGATTAGAAAATCAGGGAATTATTACTGAGAAGCCTAATTTCGATACTCTAATAGAAACAAATAATAAGGCTCTTAGGAATTATTTAAAAGAATTTAGGATAGATTTTGGATATATTTTAAGGGGTGAATTTGCTGAGTCAAAAGAACAGAGTAATATATTATTAGAATCAACATTATTGAAAAAAATCAGACAATTAATTTATAATTTTCCTCGTGAATTAACTATGAATTTAACTAATGAAAATCGATTGGGATATATAATTTTACGAGCATACCTGAATTATAGTAATAGAAAAATATTTATAGATTTGTTTCCTCAGTATCAAAGAAAATTTGATGAATATAAAGAATTAATTAATAATTTAGTTACGAGAATTGTTCAATGCTATAGAAATAGTAATATTAAATTAACTAATGATAAAAAAATTGATCAATTGGCTAATATATTTATTGGATACATTAACCGGGAAGGACGAATTAATTCATTTAATGATAATTGTAAAAGTATAATTTATGATTATGTAACAGATATTGAATATATTGACATTTATCGTAAAATACTTGAAATATAAATTTACGATTTGTTCTACGAACTCACAAATTATATGATTAAAAAATTATATTAATTAATAAAATTTTATTTTTTGATAGGTTATATATAATTAATCAATGGACGAATATCGCAGTGATTCGGTTCTAAGACATTTCCATACTCGTTCGACAGGTCTATGCAGAAAAAATCCATACCAATTACCACTTAAATCCTTAAATATTAATTTCTACGTGCAATATGATCATCCACATAATCGTCCCGAAAGTGTTGGAGATTCATTTATGCATGTGGGAAATGGACACCCTCCAAGTGTAAAAAATCAGATTCATGCCAAGAGAACCGCTCAAACTTATTTGGCCGATGATAGTTAAAAAAGAAAAGAATTATATATCTTTTCTTTTTAATAATTTATTTAATTATTATAAATTATTATAAATTATTAAAATATTATATTTAAAAATTTATAATTAAATAAACCATACGGTGATGGATAAATATATATTACCAGGAGTAGTCTCCGCCTTCAATATCGGTATCTAGAGCTAATCCGCCTAACATTATCGGGGGATCCATATTTACAGTATACAGTGATATTATATATTATATATTATATATTATATATTTTTTATATTATTTAAATAATATAAAAATTCAATTTTTTAATAATCTTCAACTAGCCAGTTTTCCATACATACAAGTTACATAACCCAAATCAAATGTGTTAGTTACATAAACCATACGGTGATGGATAAATATATATTACCAGGATTGTGCTCCGTCACCATCAAGATCACTATCACACCCTAGTCCACCTAACATTATTGGGGGATTCATATTACAATATATAATGAGCCTTCACGATTCGTTGCACTTCGTGCGTGAACGCCTACGAACTCTCAGATATATATAATATATATTATATATTTTTATATTAATTAAATAATATAAAAATTCAATTTTTTTAATATATCTCTATTCATACCCCCAGAGCCAAATCGGGTAAATTTTCCAATAATATATTAGAGATATTTAATCAAGTATTGGGGTATCCATATAATATATATATGATAAATATATAATATATTTTTATTAGTATAAAATATAAATTTTCAATGGATAATGTTAATAAAGAATTGAATAATAATTACATTAAAGAATTTAAAAAACTAATCAATATTGATGTCGAACTAAGTAAATCAACAATTGCCAGAATCGTAAAAAATGGCCAACTATTAAAATATAACTTTTTATTCGATAAAAAAAATATGTTAACGACTATATTTAGAGCAATTAAAGATAAAACGACAGCAATTTATGCTATTTTATTCAGCGAAATTATTAATAATAATATTGTGCATAAATATGTATCAACTGGACCAACATTTATATCACAAGATGGAGAATATAGACATAGAACTGTTCCATATAATATTATTAATATAGCCTTAGAAAAATATTGTAAACAAATTGATATGGTTGAAGATATGATAGTATACAAGATAAATAATAATTTATTGGAATTTAAAGTAGAATTCTTTTATCCTCAGGATTTTTTATTTAATGAAAATTTATTCGAAGATTCTATAAATAATTTGCGTTTACCCATAATATATTTTATAATATGCTGGATTTACGATTTTCATCAAATACATAATAAAATTATGGAAAATCATATTAATCCCGCATATCAATATATAATTTATGATTTAAGTGATTTATTGTTATATAATAAAATTATTAATTCATTTAATAACAAAATATTAGATTATAAAAATATGATTAAAAGGTTCATTTGGTATAAACCATCAACCAAAACATCAGAATCGGAACCATTTTTAGAAACTGGACAAAAAATTATTCCTATGACATATAATGAATCAATAAATATTGGTGATATAACTTTTGGTATATGGCGGGAGTTATGGGTATTAATATACGCCACAAATTTGGTTATTAATTTTATTTCTCCGTGTTTCCCTATATTTAATAATTGGTTTTATGTTAATAATTCTAACCAGAATTTATATGATAATTATTCAATAAATCTAAAATATGAACATAGTAAAATTGCGAATAATATTCGCGATCAATTATTAGATATAGACAAATATAATTATATCCAAAATGATCCAGTTATTGGACCCATAAGTGGAAAATTTCAAAAAATGAGTTATAAGATAAGAAAATCTATTTCATATTTAGAATCATCAATAAGATTAACTGATTTATCGATAGCATTACATATGGAACATGTTGGAAGAACATTACGAGATATTCCCGTATTGGTAAAACATGATGAAGTTACATTTGCTTTTGACAAATTTTTTATTGATTTCGATGTATTTTCTAAACATTTATTTGAATATATTTATTCATTTTATTGTCTTAACACGAAACTCGAAGTTTTACATGGAGATATTCACTTAAATAATATTACTTTGTATTTGTTAATCGATATTTTCAAAAAAGAAGAATCAATAATTAGAGACCCCGTTATAGTTTATAAATTAGTTGATGATTTATTTGTGTTTCCTCATTATAGTGTTTACAGTGCCATTATCGATTTCTCCCGTTCCATTATTAATAATAAAGCACTAATCGAAAAAGAATATGGAAAATCATATACCGAAAAATTTTTCAGCGAACAGAATTATCGTATTATTACTGAATTATCTAATAAAATGCCAGAATTTATGAAAGAACATAAGGATCACATTCTGGCTTTATTATTAGAGGATTTCAATTTAGCTTTTAAAATATTATCAGCAGGTGATGCATATTCGTTATGTAAAAGCATAACCAAATTATTTGAGGTCGAATTTACCAAAATTCTTCCCGACGAAAAAAAAATAATAATACCTAATCAATCAAAAGAATTATTAAAAACTATCGAAAATTTTGCATATAATTTCATTATAGAAAATTTCCAAAAAGCATTTAAAAGAGAAATAACAGATGTTATTAATCCTAATTTATATATACTTACTACTTATTTTTCAGATTATATTAAACCAATAGAAAAAATTGAGGGAACTATTATGGATGCCTTTGATTCTAATAATGGATTAAAATATAATATACAAAAATATGAGGATTATCCATATTTTCTTCGAGTCGAACCTATTATTAACGCCTTAAAAAAATACGATGTCTTAGAAAATATTTCCGACTATGAAAATTTAATTAAAATTCTGAAAGATTGGACTCTGTCTAATAATATATATAATTTGAAATTAGATGAATATACCACCGGATTGGGTGAATACCCACTAGCCCCAATCGAAGAAGTGCAATGTTCTAAAGACAAAAATTATATATTCATGTCTATTCAAAAAACAATAACCACTGATAATTTTCCAATTTATACCTATTCAGATATACCTGAAAAATTATCATATCAGGCAAATTGTCGCGTTCTGAATTTAAATTGTCATTTAAACCAAAGAAAATTAGCCTTAAGTGATATTCAATTTTATTCAAAATATGTCGCCAATCCCTCTGATAAGACAATTATTGTTTATGCTGGATCAGCAAACTACGAACATATACCATTTATATTAGAATTATTTCCTGATGTTAAATTTATATTAATAGATCCGCGTTTTCATAATATTAATGCCAATTTTCAATATATATATCAAAATATAAAATCAATAGAAAAAAAGGATGTCAATCATAATATTAATTTATTAAATCAATATAAATCAGAAGGATTGCGTAAGGTCGAAGCCTCTTTAGCATTAAGTATAGAAAAGTTAAAAAAGACTAAATTTATGTTTAACGACGGTGTAATTGATGTATTATATGCCGCCAAAAATTACATTGAAGGAAAGAAAGATATACCAGAAATAAAAAAGATAGAAGAAATTTATAAAAAATTTGATATAAATTTTCAAATGATGATTAAAAATATAATTAATAGTTCCGATCGCATTTTTATAATTCAAGACTATGTTACTACTGGATTAATGGAAAAAATTAGAAAATCTATTGACGAATATGATTCTACTCTTAATATATTATTGATTTCAGCGGTTAGAACAATGATGGAGAATTATTCGATAGCTGATGACATTAACATTATATGGAATAATATTCAGCAAATATCATTTGCCAAAGTTTTAAATCCATCTGTAACAATGGTTAGATTTCGCCCCCCCTATTTTAATGATGCATCAGTATTAATTGGGCAATTTATAAAGGATATAAAAAATAAGAATTATGTTGATGGGAAAGATATTCCTTATAATTTTATAGTTAGGGATATAAAAAAGTTATCGAAATATTATGACATTGACAACATTTTTATAGATGGAAAATATCAATATATATCTGATAAAGATATATTGATACAGCCATGGTTCCCATATTCCTCAACTGAAACTAAAATGATAATTACAAAAAATGAATTATACAATAAATTTATTGATTATGATGTTGACGATTGGTCAAGTACTTTTTATTATTATCGATTTTATAGAATGTATGCATTTTTCCCCTCTTATATTGAACAATTTAAAAAACATAATCTAGAATTCGCATATGATGGTTGTATGGACTGTAGTCTAGAAATTCAAATATTATCTGAATATTTAGATAAAAATCATTTAACATACAAAGAAATAATTGAAAAATTAAAAGATAAATTATTTTGTACTCAATTATTAAAATTGTATAATAGGCTAAACTCTTCCGTAAATTATGGCTTAGGCGGTCCTAAGGATATAAAAAAATGTATTCTCCATGGCTGGCTAAATGAAAAACCAAAGGAAGTATATGTATATAATTTGGAGACTAAGTTAGGACTTTTATATCAAATGAAAATTACAAAGGAAACAATAGATAATGCATTTATTTATAAATTTGTGGAAAAACCTTCTATGCAACTTATACCATATCATAAATTATTAAAAATATCTAATAAGAAATATATAACCAATTCAGATTTTTTAAATTATATGTTAAAATATGCATCAGTAAGAGGAGATAGCGATTAAAATTCAATTTATTATTTATTATGTCATAAATTTAAAATTGAAATTTAATGCATACTATATATACTCAATATACTAAAATGAAATTTTGTATTGAATGTTCATCTATTCTTATTCCGAGTGTAAAAACTGGAGAATTAACATTTCACTGTAAATGTGGAAAAATTTATACTAGCGATGCTAATGATACATTACGATTTGAAGAATATATGGAATCGAGTGAATCAAAAGAAAAATATCAAACATTTATCGATAATTCGGCATTTGATCCTGCAGGATACAAAATAAATAAACTCTGCGATGAATGCAAAATGCCATATTTGACTTTAATCAGAGTGGGAAAGGATGAAAAATTAATGTATACCTGTACTTGTGGTAAAGTATATACGAAACAACCTGATGAGTCCCGCCGCACTTCGTGCGTGAACGCACCGTGCCCCCAGGAGACTATCGTCGGAGGTGGAACTATAATTAAAAATATCAGTGATGTGATTACAGAGTCCCCTAGTCCCCCTGGGAAGTCCCCAACACCCCCGACAGAGGAAATTGAGGAGACGATTGAAGAGTCCTCTGGTCTGCCCAATGTAATTAATATAGCAGAGGTATCCATGCTTAAAGATTCGTATTATGAGAATCAAATTTCAGTTTGTACGAATAACAAATCAGCAACATTTAAATCTATCCAAGAAATAATAAATACCGATAATGTTCCATTTTATATTTATTCAGATATTAAAAAAAGATTAACATATCAAACAAAATGTAAAATTGTTAATTTAAATTGCCATTTGGGCCAAAGAAAATTAGCTTTAAATGAAATCCAATTTTACTCAAAATATGTTACGGATAAAACACTTATAGTTTACGCTGGATCGGCAAATGGGGAACATACACCATTAATATTAGAATTATTCCCTAATATTCGATTGTTATTGATAGATCCACATTTCCATAATATTGATGAGAAATTTCAATATATATATCAAAATCTAAGTGTATTGGAAAAAGATGATATCGATTATAATATTAAATTATTTAAACCATCCAAATCATATTTACCAAGAATTGACAAATTGCAACGTAGCATCAAAAGATTAAAAACTACGCATTTTATGTTTCAAGACGCAATTGTTGATGTATTATTTTCCGCTAAAGATTATGTTGAAGGGAAAAGAGATACTGATAGTCAGTATGGCCAAGATATTAAAAAAATAGAAGAAAATTATAAAAATTTCGACAAAAATTATCATCACATGGTAAAAAATATATTCGATACTTCTGATCACATTTTTATAATTCAAGACTATGCTACTCCTGAATTAATGGAAAAAATTAGAAAATCCATCGATAAATATGATCTCAACCTTAATGTTTTATTGATTTCTGATATCAGAACAATAATGCTAGGGGCTAATCCGACGGATATTGACATTATCTGGAATAATATTCAACAGATAGCATTCGCCAAAACTTTAAATCCAGTTGCAACGATGGTTAAATTTCACCCCCCCTATGATAATAATACTGAACAGGTTAAACAATTTATAAAGGATATAAATAATGAAAATTATATTGATGGAAAAAATCCCACTTATAATTTTATTATTAAGGATATTAAAAAATTATCAAAATATTATAATATTAATAAAATTTTTATTGATGGAAAATATCAATATATATCTGACAAAACCATATTTATACAACCATGGGCACCAACTAGTTCATCTGAAACTCGATTAATAATTCACAAAAGTGAATTATATAATGATTTTATAAATTATGATATTGATGAATGGTCAGATAAATTTTATTATTATCGATTTTATAGAATGTACGCTTATTTTCCCTATTATATTGAACAATTCAAAAAACATAATTTAAAATTTGAATATGACGGTTGTATGGATTGTTGTTTAGAAATTCAAATATTATCTGAATATTTAAGTAAGGTTAAACACCTAACATATCAGGAGATAATTGAAAAATTAAAAGATAAATCATTTTGCTATCGGTTATTAAAATTATATGATTCGTTAAGTATAGCAACATATTATCGATTAAGGGATAATGCAAAATGTTTCATTCATGGATGGTTAAATGAAAAACAAAAAGAGGTATATGTATATCATTCAGATAAAAATCTTGAGAATTTATATCAAATGAAAATTACGAAAGAAACAATCGATAATACATATATGTATAAGTTTACAAATCGAGAGCCATTACGAATTGTACCATATCATAGATATATTAAATTATCTAATTCTAAATCTATGGATACTAAACAACTACTTAAATATTTATCTTCTAAGATAGAAGATTGAGGACAAAATAAATAATAAATAATAAATGCTAGATTTAACTAATGATCAGGGACTTTGTCCCTGATCATCAATAATTATTTAGTTAAAAATTTTTTTTTATACGGTCATATATAACCGATAAATACTAATCATGTGTTTCCATCAGATTATCTGGATGTTAGTTTTCGTATTTATTATTTATTTCGTCCTAATGTATCTCACGGGAGAAATTGAAATCAAACAACGACAATCATCGTCCGCGGGGCTACCCCCCCCACCGATGCCTGGCTCATCGTATTAAACTAAACACCCGTAACGCCTTCATAATAAATAGGGAATGTCATTTGATTAACATCCCAATACTCATAATATTCGATAAATTCTTTTTTTTCTTTATTAAAAATTTCTCCCATTTTTCTCCTTAAAATTAATGGGCATTTGCGTAACATTAATTCCTTTTTTGCTATATCTATCGGATCATCTAATAATCCTTTATCTATTAAAGCAATATCATTGTTGGCTATTTGTTGGGCACGAATACTGATTATCTCACATTGTTCAAATTTTGTTAATATATTAGAACTTTTTCTATTCTTCAAAACTATTATAACCTTATGATATTTGGCCATGGCCTGATTATTTTCTTCTTCAATATCGATATCGGGTATATCTGTAATGATCAATTCATCATTATCCTTTTTTACTTCCTCTAATTCGGTATCTATATCTTCGTTATCTTCTTCATTATCCTCTTCTTCACCTTGATCGGTATCAGCTATAATTCCTTGTTCTTCTTGTTGTGGTGCCCAATCTTCTTCTATATTATCTTCCTTTTCCGTTTCAGTTAATGTAACACTTTCTGCTTCAGTATTGCCGGGTTCAGTTAAGTTCGTTCCTATAAGCTTCGTTGCACTTAGAACGCCTCCAAGCTTCGTTGCACTTATAACGCCTCCGAACTCACCGAACTCACCGAACTCACCGAACTCACTCTCAACTTCGGTTTCGGTTTCGGTTTCCATATATATATATTTAAAAATAAAGTATTCAAATTTCAATTTTATAATAAATAGTTATGAGTTGTTGGGGTATAGGGATTAATTATATTTTTTATATTAGATTTTTTAAACCTTTATATATAATATGGAATCTTATCCTAAACTTTTCGATTATCAATCAGAGGACTCGAAATACGAATCAAATGACCATAACTATTATGAAAATAACATCATCATTAATAATGGGTTTCAAGAATTAGAAACGATAGTTCAAAATCAATTATTTAATAGCATAAAAAAATTAAATGGATTTTTAAATCCAGCATATTTAAGTATTGACGGAAATGATAATGCCATAGATCAATATACTGGGAAGAAATATAAGTTTCCATTAAATAAAATAGGGGGTTTTTTCGATAATTTAAATATCTGTCGCAAAGATCCAGCAATCACATCATTACATTGGTGCGAAAGACAAAATCCCAATGCATCTGGAATAATGATAGATATTGATATCCATCAAAAAACAAATATAAGAATAATAGATGCATCATATATAAATTTAACAGTGCAATATGTGAGTAATATTCTAAAAAATATCATTAATGACAATACAGATTTAAATTTTAAGATAATAATAACACAAAAAGATAAGCCTACAGAATATGAACAAATATATAAAGATGGATTTCATATATTAATTCCCGAAATATGGATTAATCGATCAGCTAAAGGATTTATACTAGAAGAACTTACAACCTTATTGCGAAAAAAGAATTATTTAGAAGCAGATGTAATAGTCGACAAAGCATCTAAATATGTTCCAGTATTATTTTTAGGAAGTACGAAACGAAATATTACTGCGATCGCATATTCAATAACGTATATATTTGATATAAAAATTAATAGCGAAAATAATCAAACAATGATTATGAACGAATATGATCAATTAGATAAATTGGAAAAAAAATATAATATGGTATATGAATTAAGTCTCAATCAATATTTTGAGACTTTAAATGGAAATCCAACATATTTAAATAAACGGGTATATAATATTCCCATGTTTAAAGATAATGATATAGATGATAATAGGCCTCATCCCACTGCCGAATTAACAGATGAAGAAATGAAAATAGAAGATTCCGTTAACATATTAAGTATGAATGATGCTGAAGCTAAATATATGAAAAATTTATTATCATTAATTGATATAAAGTTTGCTGAAGATTATGATTTATGGACACGAGTAATTTGGGCAATAGCTAACACTGATCAGAGGTATAAGCCATTAGCATATTGGTTCAGCCTAAGGTGTCCTAAAAAATATTCTCAGAAAGCTGTCGATGACATTTGGGAAAAGGCAAGATTATTAGATACACCTGTAACAAAGCGGTCTTTAGTATATTGGGCAAAGGAATCAAATCCAGAAAAATTCAAAGAAATAATGGACAATTATTATCAAACACAATTATTAAAATATGCATTTGAGAATGACGGGATCATCGAGCATTCAAGTGTATCTAAAATTTTATGGTTAATGTTAGAGGATAAATTTGTAACAGATAAAGAACCAAATATTGAACGCGGTGAAAAAATTTATTGGTTCGAATTTATAGTAGATGGTCAGGATCATATTCACGGTGAAATTTATAAATGGAGACGTGAAAAGAATCCAACAACATTACAATTATATATTGCAGATCATCTACCAAAAGTGTTTAGGAATGTAGAAAAAACGATTAAGGAATTTATAGACAAAGAACCAGATGAAATTAGATTAAAATGGTATAATAATGTATTGACAACTTTTAAAAAATATAGACATAGTTTAGGTAATGATTCTACCCAAACAAGTATAATACATCAATGTATCCCGAGATTTCTTAAACGAGGATTTATTCAATCACTCGATGAGTTAAAAGATATAATCGGCGTAGGTAATGGAATTTTAAAACTATTGCCAGAACCAAAATTAATAAAAGGATTTAATGAATATAGAATATCAATTAGTATATCTGCAGATTATATCCCTTATGACCCTAAAAATCCATTCGTGATAGAATTAGAAAATATATTTAAAAATATATTTGTTGAGCCTGATGTCTATGAAAAAATGATGATGTTATTATCAACTGGTATTGATAGAAGATCAGTTGATCCATTACTTGTCATGCTTGTTGGTGGTGGTTCAAATGGTAAATCAACTATTATTGAATTTATGCTTAATACTTTAGGCAAAAATTTTGGATATAAAGCTCCAGCAGGTTTATTATTAGAATACGGAAGCAAAGCAAATGAGGCTAATTCTGCTCAATTTAATATGAAAAATAAAACAGTAATATTTTATGATGAAAGTGATCCAGGGCAGAAAATCAACACAAAAAGACTAAAAGATGTGACATCACCAACACAAACGGGAAGAGATTTGCATAAGACACAGGAAAATTATCACACTTCCGCAATACATTTTTATATGAGCAATTATAAAGCAATTGTGGATACAACAGATCATGGAACATGGAGACGAATATATTTCTATGCAACAAAAGCAAAATTTACGGCTAATCCAGATCCAAAAAATAAATATGAAAAAATAGCGAATAAGAAATATTATTTTGATTACCCGCATAATCCCGAATATCAAACTGCGTTCTTATCAATATTAGTTCATTTTAACGAAATACTATATAATAAGTATAGTTATAATGTCCATACAATTCCAAGTTTAACGATAGAAACGGAAACAGAAGAATATCGAAATGAAAATGATACAATAAATAAATTTATTAATGATTGTGTTATTAGATCCCCCCATTCGGATGATTATACGATTAATCAAATCGCAACAAGATATGCTGAATGGTATAGCACTCAGATGGGGTGTAATATAACATATGGTATCAGAGATATTATTGATAGATTTATGAATTCAAAATTAGCGAATTTATTAACAAGGATCGAAGGGAGATTAAATATGGTTTTGAGAGGTTATAGAATATTGAATGATGAATATGATTTGTTAGGAGATGATGAAGAATATTTATTTAATTATGGATTAAGAAAACAATTAATAGACAGTACAGCCGAAGGTCCTTCGGCCTTAAATACTCAGAGTATTATCGCAACTTAATTAAATGATTAAAATAGGTTCATCCAGATAATTATTTTTTTTAGATTCCCGGCCACCGATAACATTTTCTTTTAAAGAATACCCCTTTTTATCAGGTTTTAAAAACAAAACCACTGTAGGACCCATAACACTAACTACTACTTTTTCTTCTAATTGATTATATAAAGGGGTTGGTTTATCCTCTTCTGATTTAATTAAACATAATCTATAATATTGTTTGATGCGCTCCATGAATATATATAATATAAATTAAATTATTTACGAAATTTAAAGATCGTTAAATTAAGCATAACAAGTATAATACATTGCAATGGATATAAAATTTTAAAATAAAATTATATAAAATTTAGATCAATATTCACGAAACCATCTAGGCTACTAATTCGGTCAGCTTTAAGATCATAAATTTTAGTTTTTCGATTATATTTAATATTTAGTTCATCGTAGAGAATATATTTCGGAACATGTTTACTTTCTATTCCATATTCTTTATAAACAGCTAATTCTTTTTCATTAAATAATTTAGGTGTTTTAATACTTCCCGCATTAATTTCATATCTCGAAGTTGTAGGATTAAATTTAGCTAAATTTAATTTAAATCCTTCAAAAATGCAATATTTTATTCGTATTAAAGTATCTAAAAATTTATTTTCGGGAACATCAACTAAAGATGGATATTTGGTTGCTAAATTTAATCCAATATCAATCATTTGTTCAATTAATTCATCACGTTTTTTTATGAATTCGACAAGTCCCGCAAAAGGAATATTGGATTTTTCACTAAATTCAATAATATCTGCATAAAAAGTTTCGGATTTCGATCTCCGTATAATATTTCCTATAGCCGTAAATATAAATAACCCATTAATAAAATCATCTCCGATCAGCATTTTTAATTTAAATATCAGACGTTCGGTTGGCATGGCTAAGAAAAATCCTTGTAAACTATTATCATAAACATAAACCCAATCGATAGGGCGTTTTCCCATAAATTCAGAAAATTTCATTTGAACATATGCACAGATACTAATAATATCAAATATATTACATTCCCAAAAATATGCGGATAAGAGCATCTTAACAATTTGAGGTTTAAAATAGGTGAATTTATTAGCAATTTTTCCTAATCCCGTAATTCTCCCATAAATATCACAAAATCCCAAAATATATAATAATTCCATTGAATAATGTATATTATCTGGAGGTAATTCATCAACTAAATCTAAATTACGAATGCTAAAATCTTGTATATTTACGGCCGAAGGACCTTCGGTCGTATTATCATCATTTAAATTGGTTAACGTATTAAAAATCACATTAGTTGTATCATTTAGCACTATTTCTGAATATTGTTGTGGTTGTAATTTATCGAAAATAGATTTTGGATATAATGGATAAAATTCGCCAGGAAAGTTTCTTCCCGCTCTACCTTTTCGTTGTTCAATTCTACTTAAACTAACAGGTTTATTTAATAAAGCATTAGCACCAACTACGGAATAAAATTCGGTTGCCCGATGATATCCACTATCAATAACATATTTTAATGAATCTAATGTTAGCCCAGTTTCCGCAATACTGGTTGACATAATAACTTTTCGAATTGGGATAAATTGTTTATCCTCAATATATATCCTTAATTTATTGGCAGGTATAAAAGCTCTCACATATTCGGGAAGATTATAATTAACAGCATTGCGATCCAATTTAAGAATTTCAATAACTTGTCCAGAATTCGCAATTTCTTTATTAAAAGAGATTAATAG